>Ga0065721_10004032_pt1 | contig 48608 bp, 48 predicted proteins | sample Mesricmetagenome_FD_59108 | JGI IMG/M metagenome (GOLD analysis project Ga0065721, IMG submission 59108) | Mesophilic microbial community from rice straw/compost enrichment Sample: eDNA_1 v2 (version 2) | ecosystem: Engineered > Solid waste > Grass > Composting > Bioreactor | place: USA: Davis...
GGGAGCGGCTATACGGTCGTTCGCGCCGTCGTGCCGTCCGGGGAATCTTCCAAGTCTCTGGAGATGCTGGATCTTCTCGTAGAGAAGGCGCTTCAGGCGGGATTGGACCGCAAATCGACGGTCATCGCGCTTGGCGGCGGCGTCGTGGGCGACTTGGCGGGTTTCGTCGCCGCTTCCTACATGCGCGGCGTGAAGTTCGTGCAAATTCCGACGACGATCTTGGCGCACGACAGCAGCGTCGGCGGCAAAGTGGCGGTCAACCATCGGCTGGCGAAAAACATTATCGGCGCCTTCCATCAGCCGGAATTCGTGCTGTACGATCTGGATACGCTGGCGAGCTTGCCGATTCGGGAAGTGCGCGCCGGCTTGTCCGAAGTGATCAAGCACGGGCTGATCTGGAACGCGGACTTCGTCGCATGGTGCGACGACAACGCGGATCGGCTGCTGGCGCTGGAGCCCGATGCGCTAGGCTACGCGCTGTACGAAGGCTGCAAGGTGAAGTCGATCGTCGTCTCGCGCGACGAGCGGGAGAACGACTTGCGCGCCATTCTGAACCTCGGTCACACGATCGGCCATGCGCTGGAAGCGGTCGCGGGTTACGGGGAACTGCTGCACGGCGAAGCGATCGCGATCGGCATGGTCGGCTCGGCCAGGCTGGCGGGGCGCTTCGGCTACTCCGCGGACATCGAGGAGACGACCGAGCGCATTTTCCGAAAGTTTGGGCTGCCCGTCCGCATTCCGGACAGCTGCCCGACCGACGCGATCATGGGCGCGATGCTGCATGACAAGAAATTTTCCGAAGGCAATATGGTGTTCGTCGTGCCTACGGCCATCGGAAGCGTGGAAATTCGCCGCGACGTTCCTTCCGCATGGGTAACGGACATCGTGAACGGATTAAGAGAGGGGAAATAGACGATCATGAGCGTTAGGGGAATTCGCGGGGCCATCACCGTCGAGCATAACGAGGAGCAGCTTATTTTGGACGCGACCGTCGAGCTGTTGAACGGAATCGTCGAAGTCAATCAATTCGAGCCGGAGGAAATCGCCAGCGTGTTCGTCACCGTCACGCAGGATTTGGACGCGACGTTCCCGGCGAGAGCGATTCGCCAGATGGCGGGGTGGGAGCTCGTGCCGCTCATGTGCTCGCTCGAGGTGCCGGTCAAGGGCAGCCTGGAGAAGTGCATCCGCCTGATGGTGCTCGTCAACACCGACGTCGCCCAGAAGGACATCCGCCACGTCTACCTGAATCGCGCGCAAGTTCTTCGCCCGGATTTGGCGGCGAAGTAGGGAACTGCGCCGGCAGCGATGGGATCGCTGGATGTGCTGTAACCGCGCTGAGTCGGGTTGGAGCTGCTGGCTGAGCCGGTAGAGTCGCTGTAACCGTGCTGAGTCGGGTTGGAGCAGCTGGCTGAGTCGGTAGAGTAGCTGTAACCGCGCTGAGTCGGGTTGGAGCAGCTGGCTGAATCGGCAGAGTTGCTGTAACCGTGCTGAGTCGGGTTTGAGGGCTGCAGGAGAAAGCATCAGGCTCTACATTGCTCATTGTTAATTGCAAACTATTGCTTGAAAAATATTGGATAACCTGGAATAATGGTATTGAGCACATGCGTGAAGCACACGCCGTTTCTCTCTTGGGAGAGGACGGCGTTTTTTTATTTTCCGAATAAGGAGTGAGCAGGGATGTCTGTTAATTCTATGGCAGAGCTTGAGTATCGAAATCTGCTGGAAACGCAGATCAAGCAAGCAACCGGTATGAGGTTGGAGCAGCTTCAGAAGCAGGGTGAAGGAGAGCACAAGTTGATGGTTGAGATCGTTTGGCCGGTTAGAAAAACGTTCGAAGGTATAATATTGGAGAAAGAAATTGTTACTTTAACTGGCGCTAAAGCCTACATCGATGCTTTTGACGAAAAATTCCGGTTAGGTTTGGAAAGTGAAGGATTCGTAGTCCACGCGGAGAGGGTAACTCGTCCCCGCTTCGATTTCGAAAGAAATAGAATTCGTTCAATGTTGGCCTATGGGATTCATTATACGCCATTTACTTACGATGAGATGGATAAGAGACCGGAGATTTGTCGGAGAGCGCTCTACGAAATCTACGGGAGTTTTAGCAGTCCAGCCGACCATTTCTCTAAAGAACAATTAACATTGTACGAGCGCGAAGTGGTCAGATATGCTTTATGGCTAGGTCAGCCGTTTAGCATTCGGGATGTTCAAGCTTGTACGAATAAGGGCGAAGACTTTTGTAGAAAAGTAATTCGCTCTTTGTTGAAGAAGAGGTTGATCAGGCCGATGTATTTGAATCGAACTAGAAACCATTATTATGTTCTTGAAGAGAAGGCCAGCTCGACGATCTGGTATTCGGCAAGAAGTATGGAACAGGATGCCGCTACTGCAAAAGTGGTGCATAGGGAGGAAAGTGGGGATGATGAAAGGGGCGAAATCTAGTTGAGTGGCTGCAAGCCGATCAGATCGGGCTAGAGCGGCAAAGCTGCGCCGAAGGTGCCTGCAAGCCGACGGGGTCGGGCTAGAGCGGCAAATTTGCGCCGAAGGTGCCCGCAAGCCGACCAGGTCGGGCTAGAGCGGCAAAGCCGCGCCGAAGGTGCCTGCAAGCCGACCAGATCGGGCAAGAGCGGCAAATTTGCGCCGAAGGTGGCTGCAAGCGGACCAGGTCGGGTTAGAGCGGCAAAGTCGCGCCGAAGGTGCCTGCAAGCCGACCAGATCGGGCAAGAGCGGCAAATTTGCGCCGGAGGTGCCTGTAAGCCGACGAGGTCGGGCAAGAGCGGCAAATTTGCGCCGAAGGTGGCTGCAAGCCGACCAGATCGGGCTAGAGCGGCAAAGCCGCGCCGAAGGTGCCCGCAAGCCGACGGGGTCGGGTCAGAGCGGCAAAGCTGCGCCGAAGGTGCCTGCAAGCCGACGAGGTCGGGTTAGAGCGGCAAAGCCGCGCCGAAGGTGGCTGCAAGCCGACGAGGTCGGGCTAGAGCGGCAAAGTCGCGCTGAAGGTGGCTGCAAGCCGACCAGGTCGGGCTAGAGTGCAGGGGACCTAGCCCGACTGCGTCCGTGCTTCCGCACGATATTCTTTGCTGCTCTCTTTTCACGCCGCTCAACGCTTGCTCCTCCTCCATACCGCTCAACGCTTGCTCCCTCCACACCGCTCAACGCTTGCTCCTCCTCCACACTGCTCAACGCTTCCCCTCCACACCGCTCAACGCTGCGAAATTCGACATTGACGCCCCGAGTCGCGGATGGTATAGTAAGTAGCATATTACGCAGAGCGGAACGGTCGGCCATAGGGACGACAACTTACGCGGATGCGAGCCCAGCAGAGTTGAGATCAGATGAGCGGAGTTGCCGTACCGGCGTGCAGCATGGATTTGCCTTGCGCATAGCGGGAGTCGGTCAACCTAATCTTGTCTATGAACGCATCTCTGCGCATGCAGAGATGCTTTTTTGATTTTTGGCGAAGCGGGCGCGGCCCGGGCCGACGGGGGAGAGATCAGGATGGATCAGCGGGAGTTACAGGAAATCAAAGCAATGGCAGGACGCTACAACGTCATTCCGGTCGTGCGCAAGCTGCTGGCCGACACGGAGACGCCGATTCGGGTGTTCCAGCATCTGAGCAGGGACAAACGGGCGTTTCTGCTGGAGAGCGTGGAGGGCGGCGTCAAATGGGCTAGATATTCCTATATCGGCACGGATCCGTTTCTTGTGCTCAAGCTCAAGCATAACGCGCTGACGTTGGAGGAGAAAGGCAAAGTCGAGTCGCATACGACGACGGAGCCGCTGCAGCTGCTCAGAGAGAAGCTCCGCTCCTATCGCAGCCCGGCGCTGCCCGAGCTTCCTCCGTTTACGGGCGGGGCGATCGGATTTTTCGGCTACGACTTGCTGCAGTATTATGAACGCAAGCTGCCGCCGCATAAGAAAGACGACTTGAACATGGACGACATGCAGTTTATGTTTTGCGATCTCGTCATCGTGTTCGACCACTTCAAGCAGCATGTGCTCGTCATCGGCAACGTCCATATCCCGGAGGGGGCGAGCGACGCGGCGATCGAATCGTCTTATCTGGAGACGCTGAACGCCATCGACGATACGATTCGCCGAATCCAGCAGCCGATTCCGGTGCAGCCGTCGAGAAGCACGCCGCCTCAGGACCCCGATCTCGGAGAAGTGGCCTCCAACCTGACGAAGCAGCAATTCATCGATAACGTGAACGAGGCTAAGGAGTACATTCGGGCCGGGGACATTTTCCAAGTGGTGCTCTCTCAGCGATTCCACATCGAGACGGAGGTCGATCCCCTTCACGTTTACCGCGTACTCAGAACGATGAACCCGTCGCCGTACATGTACGTGCTGAAGCTGGACGAGGAGGTCATCGTCGGAACGTCTCCGGAGCTGCTCGTCAAAGTCGACAACGGCAAAGTGGAGACACGCCCGATCGCCGGCACTCGGCCAAGAGGCAGAACGCCTGAGGAGGATTTGCAGCTCGAACGCGAACTGTTGGCGGATGAAAAAGAACGCGCCGAGCACGTCATGCTCGTCGATCTGGGCCGCAACGACCTCGGCCGGGTGTCCACGTTCGGCACGGTCAAATGCGACAGCTACATGGAGATCGAGCGTTACTCACACGTCATGCACATCGTCTCGAACGTGACGGGCGAGCTGCGGCCGGACAAAGATTTCTACGACGCCTTCCTGTCCTGTTTGCCTGCGGGAACCGTCTCCGGAGCGCCGAAGCTGCGGGCGATGGAGATTATCGCAGAGCTGGAAAACGAAGCGCGTGGCGCGTACGCGGGTGCGATCGGTTATCTCGGATTTTCGGGCAACTTGAATACGTGCATCACGATCCGCACGATCATTTTCAAGCATGGCAAAGCTTACGTGCAGGCAGGGGCCGGCATCGTCTGGGATTCCGTTCCGGAGAACGAGTACCTGGAGACGCAGAACAAAGCCAAGGGGATGCTGAAAGCGATCCGCGCGGCGGAAGCGGCGTTCCCGCCTGTCGGCGCGGCGAAGCGCAGCGCGAGCGAGTTCTCTACCGTTCTGGCGGGGGACCGGCGCACGAATCTGGATTACGATTAATCAAGAGGGGGATTCGGTAAACATGAGCGAAACGATCGCGATTAGCCTGCCGCAGGCGCTCTCCAAGCTGATGAGCGGCGACGACCTGACGAGGGATGAAGCATTCGGCGTCATGACGACGATCATGAGAGGAGAGGCGACTCCGGCGCAGATCGGCGGAACGGTCATCGCGCTTCGCATGAAGGGCGAGACGACGGACGAAATTCTCGGCTTCGCGGAAGCGATGAGGGCGCTCTCCAACCGGGTCTCGACGCAGAACAGCGACTTGCTGGACACATGCGGCACGGGAGGCTCCGGCGTCCACAAGTTCAACATTTCGACAGCGTCGGCGATTATCGCTTCGGCGGCCGGAGTGAGAGTCGCCAAACACGGCAACCGCGCGATGTCCGGCAAGGCAGGCAGCGCGGACGTGCTGGAGGCGCTCGGCGTCAACATCAACCTGACGGCAGAGCAAGCCGCCGAATGTCTGGAACAGACGGGCATCTGCTTCATGTTCGCGCAGCTTTACCATCCGGCTCTGAAGTACGCCGCGGCTCCTCGCAAAGAGCTGGGAGTACGCACCATTTTCAATATGCTCGGACCGCTGGCCAATCCGGCGAGAGCGGATCGCCAGATGATCGGCCTGTACGACCGTTCCCGCACTTCGACTGTCGCGGAAGTGCTGTCCGGACTCGGCCTGAAGCGCGCGATGGTCGTCGGCAGCCACGACGGGTTGGACGAGATCAGCATTTCGGCCCCGACCCAGGTGTCGGAACTGCGGGACGGTGAAGTCGTCACGTACGACATTACGCCGGAGGAGCTCGGCCTGGCGACCGTCTCCCTGAAAGCCGTGCAAGGCGGCAACGCGGCAGAGAACGCACATATTATCCGCCGCGTGCTCGGCGGAGAGAAAAGCGCATACCGCGACATCGTGCTGGCGAACGCCGGGGCGTGCATCTACGTCGCCGGACGCGCGGATTCGCTTAAAGACGGGGTGACTATGGCGGCGGAGACGATTGCCTCGGGCCATGCCGCGGATAAGTTACAGCAATGGATTGTTACGACAGGAGAGCTGAGCCATGTTTCTTGATCGCATCGTCGCTACCAAGCTACAAGAGGTAGAGACGCTTAAACAAACGCTGTCGCTCTCCGATGCGGAGAAGCGGATTGCCGAACTGCCGGCCTGCCAGGGCTTCGAGCGGGCGCTGGTCGGCCGCAACCGGCCGGTAGGGCTGATCGCGGAAGTGAAGAAGGCGAGCCCGTCCAAAGGATTGATCCGTCCGGACTTCCATCCCGTCAGCCTGGCGCAGGCTTACGAGCGGGCCGGCACGGATTGCATTTCCGTTCTGACGGACGTCGATTATTTTCAGGGCAGCAACGATTACTTGACGGAAATCCGCAAACAGGTTAAAGTTCCTTTGCTGCGCAAAGATTTCACGATCGACGAACGCCAGATTTACGAAGCGAGACTGATCGGCGCGGATGCGATCCTGCTGATCGCGGCGATCTTGACGCCGAAGCAGCTGGCAGATTTCCATAAGCTCGGCCGCGACCTCGGCCTTGACGTGCTTGTCGAGGTGCATAACCGTCCGGAGCTAGAGACGGTGCTGGAGTTCGGACAAGCGACGCTGATCGGCGTCAACAACCGCGACTTGAAAACGTTCGTCACGGACTTGAGCGTAACCGAGCAGTTGATCGGCCTCATGCCGTCCGGCGTCGTCGCGGTGAGCGAGAGCGCAATCGCGACGACGGACGACGTCGCCTACGTCCGCAAGGCGGGCGCGCAGGCGGTTCTGATCGGCGAGCACTTCATGCGCCAGCCGAGCGTCGAGGACGCGGTGAACGAGCTGCTCGGTCCCGCGAAGAGAGAAGGCGCTGCAAGATGACGGATGTGACGGATGGCCGGGCTCCAATGGGGAAGCCTGCGCTCGTGAAAATATGCGGCATTAAAGAGGAAACGACATTGCAAGGAATGGCGGGGCTGCGGGTCGACTATATCGGCTTCGTGTTCGCGAAGAGCCGCAGGCAGGTGACGCCGGAGCGGGCCGCGCAGCTTCAAGCGGCGGCGCGCAGCGTTGCGATGGCGGCAGGCAAGCCGCCGCTGACGGTCGGCGTGTTCGTCAATCCGACGCTGGAGCAGTTGGAGCAGACGCTGAGCGTCGTTCCGCTCGACGTCGTACAGCTGCACGGCGAAGAGACGCCGGAGTTCGCGCGGCAAGTCCGCGAGCGGCTGAACGTCGATGTATGGCGGGCTTTGCCCGTGAAGGACGAGGACGATTCCACCGCCGGAGCGGCGCGCTTGCAGGCTTACGCGGGAGCGGTGTCTACCGTGCTGCTGGATACGGCGGGCGGAGGAACGGGCCAGACGTTCCGCTGGGACGTCATTCCGGCATATCAGCGGGCGGCGGCTAGCAGCGGACTCAGGCTGTTCGTCGCGGGGGGGCTGTCCCCGGACAACGCGGACAAGCTCGTCTCGGCCTACCGGCCAGAAGGCGTCGACATCTCCAGCGGCGTGGAGACCGACGGGGCGAAAGACAACGGCAAAATCGCCGCATTCGTAGAAAGGGTGAACAACGCATGAGTCAAGTACCGGATCAGCACGGACGCTTCGGTCCGTTCGGCGGAAAATACGTTCCCGAAACGTTAATGAACGCCTTGATCGAGCTGGAGGACGCGTACCGTAAATATAAGGACGACCCGGAGTTTCTGGAAGAGGTCCGCTATTTGCTGAAGCAATATTCCGGCAGACCGACGCCGCTGTATTACGCGGAGAGATTGTCCGAGCAGCTCGGCGGCGCGAAAATCTATCTCAAGCGCGAGGATTTGAACCATACCGGCGCCCACAAGATCAACAACACGATCGGTCAAGCGGTGCTGGCGAAGCGGATGGGGAAGAAAAAGGTCATCGCCGAGACGGGCGCGGGCCAGCACGGCGTCGCCACGGCGACGGTAGCCGCCCTGATGGGACTCGAGTGCAAGGTGTTCATGGGCGAGGAGGATACGAAGCGTCAGCAGCTTAACGTGTTCCGCATGAAGCTGCTCGGCTCCGAGGTTGTCCCGGTCACGTCCGGAACCCGCACGCTCAAGGACGCCTGCAACGAAACGCTGCGCTATTGGGTCAGTCATGTCGACGATACTTATTATATTCTCGGCTCGGTAACCGGGCCGCACCCGTATCCGATGATGGTTCGCGACTTCCAGCGCATTATCGGCCTGGAGTCGCGGGAGCAGATTCTGGAAGCGGAAGGCCGTCTGCCCGACGTCGTCGTCGCGGCGGTCGGAGGCGGCAGCAACGCGATCGGCATGTTCCACCCCTTCATCGAAGATACAAGCGTTCGTCTTCTCGGCGTGGAAGCGGCCGGCCGCGGCGTCGATACCGAAGAGCATGCGGCGACGATGACCAAAGGCCGTCCGGGCGTATTCCAAGGCTCGATGAGCTACGTGCTGCAGGACGAGGGCGGGCAGGTGCTGCCGGCGCACTCGATCTCCGCGGGGCTGGACTATCCGGGCATCGGTCCGGAGCATGCGTACCTGAAAGACACCGAGCGCGCGGAGTACGTGCCGATTACGGACCAGGAAGCGCTCGACGCGCTGACGACGCTGTCCCGCTTGGAAGGCATTATTCCGGCGCTGGAGTCGGCGCACGCGATCGCTCAGGTGCTGAAAATCGCGCCGAAGATGCGCAAGGACGAAATCATCGTCGTCAGCCTGTCGGGCCGCGGCGACAAAGACGTGGAATCGATCATGTCTTACTTGGCGAAAGAGGAGGGACAGCCGTTATGAGCGCGACGAATGCGATCGACGCCGTCTTTGCGAAGCTGAAAGCAAGCGGAGAGACGGCTCTCATTCCGTTCATTACGATGGGGGACCCCGACTTGGACACGTCCGTCGCGCTCGTGCAGGCGGCCGAGGAAGCGGGAGCGCATATGGTTGAGCTGGGCGTTCCGTATTCGGACCCTCTGGCGGACGGTCCGGTCATCCAGCGCGCGTCCGAGCGCGCGCTGCGCAACCGGATCGGGCTGCTCGACTGCATGGCCGTCGCTTCCAGAGCCCGGGAGCGCGGCGTGACAATGCCCTTCATTTTATTTACTTATTTTAATCCGGTACTGCAGCTCGGGCTTGAACGCTACTTCGATCTGCTCAAGGAGCACGGCTTCAGCGGCATGATCATCCCGGATTTGCCGCTTGAGGAAGACTCCGAAGTTCGCGCCTTGGCCGAGGCAAGCGGCATCCACCTGATTCCGCTCGTCGCTCCGACTTCGGAGGCCCGGGTCGAGCGGATCGCCGCCCGCGCGCAAGGATTCGTCTACTGCGTCTCCTCGCTCGGCGTGACTGGCGTACGCTCTTCGTTCCACGAAGGCATCGACACGTTCCTGGATTCGGTTCGCCGGGCTTCCAGCGTGCCGATCTGCGTCGGCTTCGGCATCTCGTCGCGGGAGCACGCGGAGCGCTTCGCAGGGTTGTGCGACGGCGTCATCGTCGGCAGCGCCATCGTGCGCCAGGTGGAGGAAGCTTTGCCGCTGCTGACTTCCGGACAATCGTCCGAGCGGGAGCGGGGCCTTCAAGCCGTGCGTGATTTTATCGCCGGGCTGAAGCCGCGCGCTGCGGTCTGATCCGACTGATTTTTTAGGGGAAAAGCGCAAACAGCACCTGTACAGCACCGCGTTGGTGTGTCACAATAGAATCACTATAATCTTACGGAGCGTCTGGTGCCCCGCCGCGGCGGAGCATGCAGCGCTCCGTTTGCCGTATCTCAGGAGGGACAAAGATGCAACCGAAACCGAATATCGTCCACTTGCCGGTCTACCAGCCGGGCAAACCGGTAGAAGACGTAAAGAGAGAGCTGGGCCTGACCGAAGTCATCAAGCTGGCGTCCAACGAAAATCCGTTCGGATGTTCGCCGAAGGCGAAGGACGCGATCGTGCGCGAGCTCGACAACATCAGCATCTACCCGGACGGCGCCGCCGTCGAACTGACGAACGCCCTGGCCAAGCACCATGGCGTCAACCCGGATCAGATTATTTTCGGAGCGGGCTCCGATGAAGTCATATTGATGATTTGCCGCGCGTTTCTGCTTCCGGGCGACGAGACGGTGATGGCCGATCAGACGTTCCCTCAGTACAAGCACAACGTGACGATCGAGAACGCCAAGTCGATCGAGGTGCCGCTTAAGGAAGGGACGCACGACCTGTATTCGATGCTGGAGCGTGTGAACGAGAAAACGAAAGTCGTCTGGATCTGCAACCCGAACAATCCGACGGGTACGATCAATACGGCGGACGAGGTCGAGTGGTTCCTGTCCAAGGTGCCGAGCCATGTGCTGGTCGTGCTCGATGAAGCTTACTGCGAGTACATCGACGATCCGTCTTTCCCGGACGGACTCAAGCTGCTGCAAAAGTACCCGAACCTGATTTTGCTCAGAACGTTCTCGAAAATCTACGGGCTTGCTTCCCTGCGCATCGGTTACGGCATCGGCCGCGCCGACGTGATCCGCAGCATCAACCAGGTGCGCGAGCCGTTCAACACGTCCCGCATCGGCCAGGCGGCGGCGCTCGCTTCCTTGCAGGACGGGGAGTTCATCGCTTTCTGCCGCGAGGAGAACAAGAAGGGGCTTGCGTTTTTTAATCGGAAATTCCAGGAACTGGGCTTAAAGGCGTTCCCGGCTTACGGAAACTTCATTATGGTCGACGTGCAAAGGCCGGGCCTGGAAGTGTTCGACGCGCTGCTGCGCAAAGGGATCATCGTGCGCGCGGGGCATCATTGCTACCCGACAAGCATCCGGATTACGGTCGGCAACCAGGAGCAGAACGAGAAAGTCATCGCCGCGCTGACCGCGGTGCTGCAAGAAATCGCGGTAAAGGTGTGACGGCATGAGCGGAGAGTTTAGCGACTTTACGGACTTTATAGATTTCGACGAGGCGAATCCGATTCGCGTCGCCGTATTCGGCGTGGGACTGATCGGCGGCTCGCTGGCGCTCTGCTTCAAGGGCAAGCCCGGCGTGCACGTCGTGGGCCATTCGATCAATCCGGCTTCGACCGAGAAATACGTGGCGCTCGGCGTTGTGGACTCGGCGACGACCTCTCTGGAGGAGGCGGCGAAGGATGCGGACTTCATTTTTCTGTGCGTACCGGTCGGTCGCCTGGAGGAATACGTGAACGAGCTTTCGAAGCTGCCGCTCAAACGCGGCTGTATTATCTCCGACGTAGGAAGCACGAAGGCGTCTGTTGTGCGACATGCAGACAAGCTGAGCCTGCGGGGAGCGGTCTTCATCGGCGGGCATCCGATGGCCGGCTCGGAGCGCTCCGGCGTCGAAGCGGCCAGCCTGTATTTGCTGGAGAATGCCTACTATGTGCTCACTCCGACGGCGAATACGCCTCCCGAACACGTGGGCAAGCTGGAGCGGCTGCTGAAGCATACGCGCGCGCACATCGTTAAGACGGACGCGGTGCAGCACGACGACATCGTCGGCGCGATCAGCCATTTGCCGCACATGATCGCCGTCGCTCTCGTGAATCAGATCGCCGGCTACAACGAGTCCAACGAGCTGTACATGCGGCTTGCGGCGGGCGGGTTCCGCGACATTACGCGCATCGCCTCAAGCGATCCGGTCATCTGGCGGGACATTCTGTTGAGCAACCGCGACGTCATGCTGAAGCTCGTGCGCGACTGGCAGGGCGAGATGGATCGCTTTGCTTCTCTGCTGGAGCAAGAGGACGGGGACGGCATTGCGGAGCGGTTCCATACGGCCGGGGAATTCCGCCGTCAGCTGCCGGAGCGGCGCAAGGGCATGATCACGTCGCTGTTCGAATGCTATGTCGACAACGTGCCGGACCATCCGGGCATCATCGGCAAAATTGCGACCGAGCTCGGCCAGGCGAAGATCAACCTGAGCAACCTGCAGATTATCGAGAGCAGGGAAGACGTTCCCGGCATTTTGCGCCTGTCGTTTAAGCAGGCGGAGGACCTGGACCGGGCGACGGCTTTGCTCAAAGCGCTGAATTACGAAGTCCATATGTGATCATATGCGTTCCGGGGGCATGTCGCCCTGCTGCGGGGAGCGAAGCGCGAGCTTTGTTCTTCGTTGCAGGGGGCGTGCTTCTTTTTTGTGCTGTGTCGGGAAAATAGAGGGTGTGGCGGATTTATTTCGAGTGCGCGGGAGACTTGCGGAAAATAGTGTCGCGTGGCGTTACCGAGAACTGATTGCGAGGGAAGACGGCAATAGTACCGTGCGGCGTGCCAAAGATGAGCTGACGGAGGAGGACGACGGCAATAGTACCGTGCGGCGTGCCAATGGTGAGCTGATGGTGGAGGACGACGGCAATAGTGCCGTGCGACGTGCTTACGGGGGGCTGCGGGCAAAAAAAATCCACCCCGAAGGGTGGCTGCACAGAGTGCAAAGGATTGGATAGGAGTGGAGAGAAACCATACTGTACTTTTATTATATGTATTCGTTTACATTTTGTCAATAAGCGCTTTCATTTTATTTTGAAGCGGTTTCAATTCTTTTGAATCCGTTTTATGTCTATTTTAGATCCATTATTAAATTCGAATACGGAAACTCCGATAATAAATGCGCGATACACGATGAACAAATTGAGCCCCCTCCGCCGAGCGAACCTTGACGAGGGCCGGTTGCGGAATGATTCACGTCTGGGCGAACCTAAGCATACATTCAGTAGAGCGGTCGAATGTCGCGATCGAAAAAATATTGCAAAACGACGATAATTTTTGAGAAATTTTTAAGCGCATAACCCGTTTTCCTGTGTTACAATAGCATATAGTATTTGTAAAATACTGGCTCGCCAACATTCAATGCGCTTTCGAGCGCAACTTTTTCGTTTTTGGCCGGTACAATTAAGATAGAACGCCGGCTGCGAACGTTCACCCTGAACAGGGGGAGGGTCGCGGGAATGATGACCGATTCCCAGTTGATACGGGAAATCAAAGACGGCAACGTCGAATTATATTCAATGCTTATGGGGAGATACCAGAAGAAGATCCTTTCTTTCGTCTACCATATGCTGAAGAGCGCCAAGCTGGAAATTCTGGCGGAAGATTTGTGTTCCGAAACGTTCTACAAAGCCTACCGAAGCTTACACTCCTTCCGGGAAGTGGATGCGTCTTTTTCGACATGGCTCTATACGATTGCACGCAACACCGTCCTTAGCGAATTGCGCAAGCAGAAGGCCGCGCATCTGTCGCTGGACGACTCCACATACATACCAGCCGCCCCTTCGGAAGAGGCGCCCGAGCAGCGATTGCTGCGCAACGAGAAAGTTTCCATGGTAAGAGACGCGATCAACAGTCTGCCCGAGAAGCAGCGCTCCGCGCTCATTCTCAGGGAATACGACGGAATGGATTATCAAGAGATCGCCAACATTCTCGGACAGACGGTCAGTTCCGTCAAATCGTTGCTATTCCGGGCCCGGGCCAGCGTGAAGACGCAATTGGAATCCTACTTTGCAGAACCGGCCATGATGAAGGAGTACGAGGAGATGAAGCTGCGATGAAATGCGAAGAAGCCGCGGAATGGTTTGGGGTGTACCGGGATTTGCCCGAGGATTCCGCCGATAAGCTCGCCGTCGATTTGCACGTGCAAAGCTGCAAAGAGTGCGAAGAGGAGTTCCGGATTTGGGAAGAGAGCGCTCTTCTCATTCACGAACTGCCGTTCGACGACGAACAAGACGCGGTGCCGATCTCTCCTATGCAGATCAATAAGAAGGTCATGGACCGCATCTATACGGAGCAAAGCTGGTACATGCCGGCGACAAGGCGAACTTATGCCTTCTCATTCCTATTCAGGAAACGGGTGGCCGGCGTTCTCGCCGCGCTGCTTGCGCTATTCGTCTGCGGATTTCTGTACGCTGCGTTCGGCAGCGGCATGACCGGGGAGAAGGCGGCGGCAGGCAGAGAGTCGGCTAACGCGTTCGCTGTGAGCCATCAATACGGTAACGACATCCGGCTGGACATTCCCGTTGCCAGCCTGAGCGATCCGATCATTCTGAACGTGTCTCCTGCGGTGCCGGAATACTGGATCGCGTTCTCGATCGTCGGCATGATCATGACGCTTCTCATTCTTAACTGGTTTTCCCGGGTGCGCTCATGAACGAGGCTGCGCGTATCGGTTGGGTCCGTCACGGCATCACGGAGTGGAACAAGAGGGGCATCATTCAGGGCGTAACCGATATTCCGCTTAGCGAGGAAGGGTTGCTGCAAGCGCGGCTGCTGGCCGATCGGTTGCACAGCGAGCCTCAAAGGTGGAACGGAGTCTACTGCAGCGATTTGCAGCGGGCCGTTCAGACAGGGGAAATATTGGCTGAGCGTCTCGGGATTCCGCTGATTCGGGATTCCAGACTGCGGGAAAGGTCGTTCGGGGAAGCGGAAGGCACGACGTTGGCGGAGCGGCTGGAAAAATGGGGCGAGGATTGGAGAAAGCTCGTACCGGATCAGGAGAGCGACGATTCCGTGCGGGAACGAGGCTTCGCGTTCGTTCGCGAGCTGGCGGAAAAACAGGCGGGGGAAGCGTGGCTCGTCGTGACGCACGGCAGTTTCCTGGCGAGAATGCTGCAGGCACTCTGCCAGGGACTGAACGATTCGCATCTGCTGAACATGTCGCTGACGGTGCTCGAACGGCGGCAGGACGAGTGGCAGCCGCTGCTGCACAACTGCACGAAACATCTGACGCGGGAAGAGGAAGCGTCGATTCATCCATAGAAGTAACGCAGGGTCGTCCATGAGGACGGCTCTTTTTCGGTAAATTTTCTTGAAGTAAGTATGAGGAAAGCAACGTACTAAAGGGATATTTCAGGAGAACTGGCCGGAGCGATTAGGCATGCCCACTGTTGGATACGAGGGCAGATAAGACCCGGGGTTTATCGTTTCTCTGCCTCATTTGTCGGTATCCCGTCCACTCAGCTTTTCTGCACCACATTTTGAATGCCGTATGTAGCGCCTTTTCCGCTCTTTTGTCGGTATCCCATCCAGTCAGGTTGGTCGTACGCTTCCTGCGGGATCGGCCATGACCTATCCTATCCTCCATTTGTCGGTATCCCGACAGCTCAGAAATCTGGTTATCAGCGTTTAGCGATAAGCCATACCGGTTCATTCAGTTGATCATCCTCACGGCTGTGAATTAACGTTCAGCAGCTTGCTTGGTATCCCAGTGACTCAGTTTGAGACTATCTTTTGAAAAGAAGAGGTTTTTTGAGGATGAGGGGTTTGATTCCGCCTGTTCTAAAGGAGAGGATTACCCAAGTTTAAGGCAGGCTTGCTGCGAGGATCGAGTCAGTTGGTCAGAAAGGGAAACGAGTCCTAAGCTTCGTAAGTTCAGGATAGGTGATTGTGGAAGATGGGAGGCAATCGGCGAGCAACTAACTGTACATGGCTCCCAACTGACCCAAAGGGATAGCGGCAAAAGGAACGAAAAAGCGGTAGCATGGTTGAGGCGTGAACTGATCGGAAGGGATAGCGGCAAAAGGAGCAAAAAAAGCGATAAGAGAGGTACGGCCTGAACTGAGGGAAGGGGATAGCGGTAAAAGGGATGAAAAGGAAGTGAGCTGCTCGGGAGGACTGACGGACGGGGATAGCGACAAAAGAAAGCGGAAAGTGGAACGGAAAGAAGCAGATGGACTGACGGACGGGGATAGCGACAAAAGAAGAGAATGGGGACAAGACGCTGAATATAGCCTGCCCCGCGTGCAAAGATCATTTTTAGCACCTACAGGAATTTCATCCTATCGGAAAAGCAGACTGTCTCGTAAGCGCAGACTCGGCTGATCCACGCCTGCGGAATGTTCGCGACGACTGCGCCAAGAACGAGACCGCCCCGCTTTGAAGGACGGTACGTTTAAGACGGCGTTCCCGCGACTATACTGAACAATAAATCCTCCAAGAAGGGGGAACGCCTAATGAACTTGGCCGACATGCTCTGTTATGCGGACATCGCCGAGTTGAAGAAAATCGCCGATACCTATGAATGCTCCAGCACGAGCCACTCGAAAAACGAACTGATTCAGACGATTCTGGCGACCGTGCAGCGAAGAGATGTGATCGAATCCCGTATCCGGGAAATTTCGGGCAACGATTTGCGTTTCCTGAACTCTCTCGTGTTCGAGAACAGAACCGCCTACAGTCTGGAAGAGCTCAAAGCAAGGGCGCTGGACAAGTCCGCGGCCACATCGACATCGGTCGCGTCCGAAGCCGTCGCAGCGCCAGAACCGCCGCAGCAGAAGAAGACGCGCTCGCGCAAGGCGAAGAACGCGCCGCCACCGCCGCCGGGACCGGAAGAAATCGCGAGGCTGTCCATTTCGAGATTCAAAAGCTTCGGATGGCTGTTCAACGGTTTCTCTCAGCAGACGCGCTCTCTGTTTCAAGTGCCGGAGGACATCAAGTCCCGGCTGTGCGACGTTCTGGAAAAGCGCTACAAGACAAGCCTCATCTATACGGGGGAACCGCCAGCCTATCGCGACGAACGCAGCCTGCTTGCCGAAGACGCCGTGCATTTTCTGCGGTTCGTCAGAAACAGCGTCGTGCCGATCACGGCGGAGGGCGTCATGTACAAGAGACAGATTTCCCAAGCGCTGGATCAGCTCGCGGTAGTCGAGCCGCTGCCGACGCAGGCGGGATGGCGCTTCGGATACGGCCGTCATTTCCGGGATTATCCCGATCGTTTCTCTCTATTGTACGACTTCGTCTATTACGACGGGCTTGTCTCGGAGAACGGGGACGGCCACTTGACGCTTACGCCGGCAGGAATCGACGCGGCCAGCGGGCTGGTCAAGCCCGACCCGGCCAAAATGTATCGTTTCTGGATGAGGCTGTACAAAGGGCCGATCCCGAATTTGACTTCGTTGGTGCAATGGATCGCAAGATTGTCCGCGGAGTGGGTCACGGTCGAGTCGCTGCGGGAAGTGCTGCAGCCGCTTATCCGTCCCTACTATTACGATACGGCGGCGGATATTTTCGAACGCCGGATTTTGCGAATGCTGATGCATCTCGGCGTGCTGCGTTGGGGCGAGACCGAGCTCGGCCTCCAGGTCGTCAAGGCGACGCCGCAAGGAAGAGCGCTCGTATCCGGGCATCCGCTGGCTTTCGAGGATACGCTGAAGTTGGAAGAAGACGCGAACAAGCCATGGAACAGGTAGGCAAAGGTACATTGATCGGCAGGGGGGCTATCGTCTTGAACGGGGCAGACATCGGTGAATATGCTTTAGTGGGAGCCGATGCGCTCGTAGCCGAACAACCGGAGGTGCAACGAATGGACAACATGAAAGTCGCCTATGAGACGATGCTGGGATTGGCGGCAGAAATGGTCCTGGACGAAGCGCTGCGCAATTACCGGACGGAGAAAATCTACACCGCAATCGATGACGCGCTTGCGCAAGGTGACGTAGAATCGTTTCGGCGTTTGACCGACGAGTTAAAGGCTATCCAAGGATAGCCCGGCCATTCGCGGGACGCGTCGAAAAAATCGGAACAGTCGTGACGACCCGGCCCGGCGACGGCCGGGTTTTTGCCGTTTGCGTCGGGTCCCGCGCGAAACCGGACTTCCTTTGTCCGGCGTTTTGGAGTACGATGGAAGACGATAGCAAGATGGAGAGGAGCGTAAGGAGCGGATGAAATTCAGCGAGATCGATCCGCGGAGCTGGCCGGAGCTGCAGCCTTATCTGGACACGTGCGTGCTGCCCTTGTCCGGTTTGAGCGGCGAGGAATCTCCTTCGGAAGCGACGGACAAAGTCGCACGGGCGGGAGAATGGCTGTCGCCTGTAGAGGAGGCGTTCCGCGGCCGAACGGTGACGATGCCGGCCTGCCATTACGGAACGGGGGGCACGGAGTTCGTTCGGAACATTAACGAGCTGATCTCGGCTTGGAAAAAGGGAGGCTTCCGTTACGTCGTTCTGGTCGGCGGGCAGCCGATGGAGCTGCCGGGAGTCGAAGCGGATCTATACATACGTCCGGCAGGCAGCGAGGACGAGCCCGACGCGGAGGCGATCGTCAAATCCGTGACGGATTTGTGGCAGGGACGAACGAAGGCGACGACCTGACGCACGCGGAAAAACGACGGAGAAACGAATAGGTTGGCAACATAGGGTAAACAATAGTCAGGCACGCCCCCGCGAGGAAATGTGACAAATTGAGAACATTTTGGTTCCGTAACTCTCGCTTGCGCGGGGAAACTCCCGCCACTATTCTTGACGCTCCATAGCGCGTGGGCTATTATAGTTATGTCCTTGTGAACAAAATGGAAAGTCCGTATCGGACGCGAGATTGGTGTGGCAAAGGGGGTAGAACGAATGGACCACAATAAGCAGCAAGAAACCGCGCATAAACCAGTCAAGCGCAAAGAGATGTCGAGACGTCAGTTTCTGTCGTACACGCTTGGCGGAGCGGGAGCCTTCATGGCCGGCGGAGCCATTTTACCAATGATCCGCTTTGCCGTAGATCCTATATTACAGAAGAAAGAATCCGGCGGATTCGTCAAAGTTATCGAAGAAAGCAAAGTGACGAACGAACCGACCGAGGTGAAGTTCAAGATTCACCAGGTGGACGGCTGGTACGAGAGCGACCCTAAGCTGGCCGCATGGATTACCAAAGGCGAAGACGGCACGATTTATGCGCTGTCGCCGGTGTGCAAGCACTTGGGATGCATGGTGAGCTGGGGAAGCGGTGAGTCGCCGAACGAGTATCATTGTCCCTGCCACGGAGCGCAATACACGAAGGACGGCAAAAACCTGAAGGTAGCGCCTAAGCCGCTCGACGAATACGAAGTCAAAACGGAAAACGGCTGGGTATATCTCGGACCGATTGCACCGAATAGTCGCGTTTAGAAGGAGGGCGTTTCGTCCCATGTTCAAAAACATGTACAACTGGATCGACGAGCGTCTTGATATTACGCCGATGTGGAGAGACATCGCCGACCACGAAGTGCCTGAGCACGTCAACCCGGCGCATCACTTCTCCGCGTTCGTTTATTGCTTCGGCGGATTGACGTTCTTCATCACCGTCATCCAGATCCTCTCGGGGATGTTCTTGACGATGTATTACGTCCCAGACATCATTAACGCGTATTACAGCGTTGACTACCTGCAGCATCAAGTCGCTTTCGGCGCGATCGTGCGGGGGATGCACCACTGGGGAGCAAGTCTTGTTATCGTAATGATGTTCCTACATACTCTTCGCGTTTTCTTCACAGGCTCTTACAAAGCGCCTCGCGAGATGAACTGGGTTGTCGGAATGTTGATTTTCTTCGTCATGCTCGGCCTTGGTTTCACGGGCTACCTGCTTCCGTGGGATAACAAAGCTTACTACGCGACGAAGGTTGGTCTGGAAATCGCCGGATCGGTGCCTTTCTTAGGGGAGTACATTAAGGAGCTCATGAACGGTGGAACGATCGTCGGCGCCCAGACGCTGACCCGATTCTTCGCGATCCACGTGTTCTTCCTTCCTGGCGCGCTGCTCGCATTGCTTGCCGGACACTTCTTTATGATTCGAAAACAGGGCATTTCCGGGCCGCTGTAAGAGAGGGGAGTGACAAGCGATGGCACATAAACATGATCCAAACGAGAAAGTCGTATTCATCGGGGATTCGCGTATTCGGAAACGGGATTATTCGAACGTAAAGCCACCCGATTATACGGCATATCCGGGCAAATCCGAGGCCTTCATCCCGAACTTCCTATTGAAAGAATGGATGGTCGGAGTCGTCGTGCTCGTCGGGTTTCTGACGCTCGTCATTGCCCACCCGGCTCCGCTCGGATATCCGGCGGACCCGTTGAACAGCTCGTTCATTCCGATGCCGGACTGGTACTTCCTGTTCCTGTATCAATTGCTGAAATACCCGTACGCTTCGGGCGACTACATCGTGCTCGGAATTCTCGGTCTGTCCGGCATTCCGTTCATCGCCCTGCTGCTCGCTCCGTTCCTGGACACGGGCAAGGAGCGTCGCTTCTACCGCCGTCCGATCGCATCTTCGTTGATGATCGTATCGCTGGTTGCGGTTGCATACTTGACTTGGGTGTCCTGGGACCACTACACGCACGAGCTGGAAGCGAACGGACAAATTCCGGAGCATATCGAGCGCAAGATCAAGGCGGAGGAATCCGTCAACGCCGGCAAGGAACGCTGGGTGCCGGGCAAGGAGAAAATTCCGGCCATGGTGGCCGCGGACGATCCTGCCTTCACCGAAGTGATGACGCAAGCGCAATGTATCGCTTGCCACGGCGCGGAGCTTGAAGGCGGCGGCGCACCGGCGCTGCGCGGCATCGGCGACGTGCTGAGCAAGGAAGAGCTTGTCGACATCATCGCCAACGGCGCAGGCAACGGCGCTATGCCGGCCTTCCAAGGCGACCTGTCCGACGAACAGATCGACCAAGTCGCAACTTGGCTCGCTCAACAAAAAGCGGAGTAATCGACTCGCGCATCAAACCTGACCTTAACCGGTCAGGTTTTTTTATAACAGAATCCGGAAAGGGCGTGCGCCGATGGTTTGGGCGAGATGGCTGCTGTCCCGGAACGTGCTCCTTCATCCCGCGATTTTCTGGCTAACGATGATCATCTACGTTCCCGGCACGATTTACGGGTATTATTGGTACAAAGGTCAATTGATCGAAACCTGGAACGAGCATCCCCATTGGCAGCTTCCGTTCGTTCCGGACAGCCCTACGGCCTCTCTGTTTTTCGCGCTGGCGCTGCTGTGGCTGTGGTTTAAGCCGGAGAGTTCGTCCCGTTCCTGGGTGAACGGGGTGCGCGGCATCGTGGAGACGCTGGGCGTCGTTACCTCTGTCAAATACGGCATATGGGCGACGGCGATCATTTTCGCGGGACAGGCTCAGGGAGACGTCCTGTACTGGGATCACTGGATGCTGATTATCGGCCATACCGCGATGGCGATCATGGCGCTGCTGTACGCGCGGTTCTTCACATTCGGCGGCATGGCGCTGCTGGCGGCCGCGGCGTGGACGTTCCTGAACGATACGGTGGATTACACGTTCGGGGTGTACCCGTATTTGCCTTCGCAGCTGGACGACGACGTGCCTTACGTCGCCGCGTTTACGATCGCTTTGACGGCGCTCAGCGTGCTTGCCGCCGGCGTCGCCAAGTTTGCGTTCCTTCGCCGTCCGCCTTCCGCGGACAAGTCGTTCTAATCGCGGACATCCTCTCATATCCATTGGGGTAGGAGGGGATGTCCGTGTTTTTATTTCGATCGATCTGTTTGGCGGCCGCAGTCGCCATCGGACTGTTCGCGGCCGGAAGCTCTGCCGCTGCCGCCGCAGAAGAGAACGCTCCACAATCTCCGGCCGCCTCTGTCTCCGGACAAGCTTACGAGAAGTTTCTGACCTCGGCCGAGAGGTTGTACGAATCCGTCAACAGAGGCAATCTCGAAGCCGCCGTCAAGCGGCTGAACGATATCGAACTGCAGTTGAGAAACTTGCCGATGCAGACGATCGCTACGGCGGAGGGCATTCGCGCGCTGGCTCACGACGTGGCCGAGCTGAAGCGAACCGTCGCGGCCGTTAAGCCGGACGAGGCCAAGTGGAAGAGCGGAGCGGCTTCTTTAAGATTGGCCGCGGACGCGCTGGCCCATCCGGACAAGCCGATCTGGCACCGCTACCGCACCGTTCTGCAAGAGGACATCAACAAGCTTGCTGCGGGGTTGAATAAAGGCGTCGGCCCGAAAGGCGAACCCGATGCGTCCGTTCACGTCGCTTTCGGACAGCTGACGGAGCATTACGGGCTCATTCGGACGGCGGCGCTCCTGCGCGCGGAACCGTGGAAGATCGAACGGATCGATTTCGTGCTCCGTTACGCCGGCCGCGTCTACGAAGCGGACTCTCCGAAGCCGGAGCTCGTTCAGGGAACGCTGCAGCCGATTCGGGATGCGTTCGGGGAGCTGTTCCCGGTCGGAGCCGCAGCGTCAGAGACGATCGTTCCTCCGCTCGGAGCCGTGCCTCCTTCCTGGGGATGGTCCGCGATGATGGGGACGTTCATCGTAACGATTCTGACATGGGCGGGCTGGAAGAGGTACAAATACGAGGAAGCGATCGGCGGCAATCCAAGCGCCTTCCGCAGAGAGGATCGGCAGGACGCCGCGGAGAAGCTGCTTCGCAGCTGGCGTAAGAAAAAGTAGCGCGTTCGCGTAAGAACTTCGCCGGCTTCATTCGTTGCGGAAACCTTCGCCGAGCACGTCGTGCACATCGCTTATGACGATAAAAGCCCTCCGGTCATGCTGACGGACGAGGCTTTTTAGTTTGCCGATTTCGAACCGTCCGACGACGCAGTAGATGACCGTCTTGTTTTCCCCCGAGAACGCTCCGACCGCGGGCATCAGCGTCACGCCCCGATCCAGCACGCGCGTAATGCGCCGGGCGAGCTGCTCCGGGTCGCTGCTCAAAATGGTGAACGCCTTGGCTGCGTAAGCGCCTTCTTGAATGTAATCGATAATTCTGGAGGCGATGAACACGCTGACGATCGTGTACAGCACTTTCTCCTTCGGAATGAACAGCAGCGAGACGCCCAAAATGATGACGTCCAGCGACAAAATGATCTGCCCCATGCTCCAGCCGCGCATCCGGTGAAGGATGCGGGCGATGATGTCGACGCCACCGGTCGTGCCTCCAGCGCGGAAGACGAGACCGAGCCCCATGCCCAGCGTCACCCCGGCGTAGAGCACGACGAGAATGAAATCGTGCTCGGAACGGAACGGCACGAGCCAGCCCCGTTCGACGAGCCGCTCCATCACCCACAGAAACACCGACAGCAGCACCGTTCCGGCGAACGTATACACCATCGCGCCTTTCCCGAGCTGCCGCCATCCCAAGGCGAACAGAGGCAGATTGATCACCAGGGACGTAATCGACACGGGCCAGTTAAGCGCATAGTTGAGCAGCACGGCAACGCCGGTTACGCCGCCTTCCATCAGCAGATTCGGAATAATGAAGAACTGCAGGCCGAAGGCGTACAGCGCCGTTCCGGCGATCAGCAGCCCCCATGTATTGAGCGTATGCCAGAAACCGGGTCGATTCATCGGACGATTCCTCCAAAATTGCATTTGTTTTCGAATTCGTCTTACGATAACATAGGATAGAAACCATCATGAAAGGAAATCGGAGATGGGAGAATCCCGCATAGTCGACGTAACGCTGCAAGAGCGCACCTTGGCGGATATGCAGCGCGAGGTGGACGCTTACATTTCGCAATTCAAGGAAGGCTACTTTTCGCCGCTCGCGATGCTGGCCCGCATGACCGAGGAGGTCGGAGAGCTGGCTCGAGAGGTGAATCACAGCTTCGGGGAAAAGCCGAAAAAACGGGACGAAGCCGACAATTCCATCGAGCTTGAGCTGGGCGACATTTTATTTCTCGTCATCTGCTTCGCGAACGCGCTCGGCATCGATATGACGGAGGCGCACCGCAAGGTCATGGAGAAATTCAATACGCGGGACGCGGACCGTTGGACGAAGAAGCACACGGATAACGGCTGATTCTCATATGCTGTACTATCCTCGGATCGGAAGGAGGATGGTCGGCATGAACGGGGATGCATGTATCCGCTTGGCGTACGACGCCATCTTTCAAGGCGATTTCGAGGCGGCCGTCCACTGGTTCGGGCAAGCGCTCGAGCTTGAGCCGGACAACGCCGAATACTATTTCCGGGCTTCGATCACCTGCGCGAGAAGCGGCAAGGCCAACCAGGCGATGGCCTACGCGCACAAAGCGGTGGAGCTGAATCCCGATGACCGCTCCTATCGGCTGCATCTGAAAATGCTGCAGGCAAGAGAGCGGTTCGCGGAGGCGCGGCAGTTGCTCTCGCAAGCCGAGCCTGACGTCGGCCGCAGCGTCGTTCTTCTGCAGGAGGCCGTGCAGCTCGACCCGTTATTGGCTCAGGCGCGGCTGCTGCTCGGAATCGCCTATCGGGCTCAAGGAGAGTACCGGCAAGCGCTCGAATCGCTGAGGGACGCCCTGCAGCTCGACCCTGGCCTCGAAGAGGCCAGAAGATTGCTCCGCGAGACTCGCGCCGAGAGGCGCCGCCTTCTTAAACATTATCACTCGAAAAGGAACAGGTGATTCTTATGTCGCAGAAAATTACCGTAGCCGTAGCGGGAGCCGGCGGCCGGATGGGCCGCGAAGTCGTCAAAATGGTGCTGGAAGATCCGGAGCTGGCGCTCGTCGCCGCGATCGACACGTCGGCCGGCCCCGTTGACGCCGGTACGCTCGTCGGCAAGCCCGATACCGGCGTCGTCGTGTCCGCCGTCCTTGCGGACGCCTTGGCCACCAGCCGCCCGGACGTGCTCGTGGACTTCACGAATCCGAAGTCCGCGATGCCCAATACCGAGACGGCGCTGGCGTACGGAGTTCGTCCCGTCGTCGGAACGACGGGGTTCACCCCCGAGCAGATCGCCGAATTGGACAAGCAATGCAAGGATAAAGGCATCGGCGGATTGATCGCTCCGAACTTCTCGATCGGCGCCATTCTGATGATGAAGTTTTCGGCGATGGCCGCCAAATATTTTCCCAATGTGGAAATTATCGAGTACCACGGCGATCAGAAGCTTGACGCTCCTTCGGGAACGTCGATCAAGACGGCCGAATGGATCTCCGAGGCGCGTCAAGAGCTGCGTCAGGGCAATCCGAACGAGGAAGAAGTGATCGAAGGAGCCAGAGGCGGCTACTACAACGGGTTCCGCATACATAGCGTAAGACTTCCGGGCGTGTTCGCCCAGCAGGAAGTCGTCTTCGGGGCGTTCGGCCAGACGCTGAAGATCCGCCACGATTCCTACGACCGCGCGGGCTACATGCCGGGCGTGAACACGGCGATCAAGAAGATCATGAACGTCACCGGAATGGTGTACGGCTTCGAGCATTTCTTGGATTAACGACAGGCATACGGAAAAGCGATTCCCCTCAGGAGAGGAGACAGAAGTCAATGATCGATATCGCGTTAATCGCGCATGACCGCAAAAAAGAGGAAATGGTCAACTTCGCCATTGCCTACGAACACGTGCTTAAGCCTCACAAACTGTACGCGACCGGAACGACGGGGACCCGCATTATGGAGAACACGTCCTTGAATGTGCACCGGTTCATGTCCGGCCCCCTCGGCGGGGATCAGCAGATCGGGGCGCTCGTCGCCGAGAACAAGATGGATCTCATTCTCTTCTTCCGCGATCCGCTGATGGCGCAGCCCCATGAGCCGGACATTATCGCTTTGCTGCGGCTGTGCGACGTGCAGGGCATACCGGTGGCGACCAACGTCGCGACGGGCGAGCTGTTGATCAAAGCGCTTGAGCGCGGGGATTTCGCTTGGCGCGAGCTCGTACATAAATACAAACCCGGACTGGAAGGGTAACCGATCATGAGTCGCGAACTACCCGATGCATTGGACATGCTCGTCTTCGCCGCTCATCCCGACGACGCGGAGATCGGCATGGGCGGCACGATCGCCAAGCACGCGCAGGCGGGGCTGGCCGTCGGCATCGTCGACTTGACGTACGCCGAGATGTCGTCCAACGGGAACGTCGAGACGCGCCAGCGCGAGGCGAAGCAGGCCAGCGAGACGCTGGGCCTTGCTGTGAGAGGAAACCTGGGCTTGCCGGACCGCGGTCTGGCGGGACATCCCGAGCAGATCGCCGCGATGGTCGCCGTCATTCGCAAATACAGGCCGAGAATCGTGTTCGCGCCGTATTTTATCGATCGTCATCCCGATCATATCGCCTGCAGCCGGATGGCGGAGGAAGCGGTATTCAACGCCAAGCTGAGGAAGGTTGCGCCGGAACTGCCGGCGTGGACGGTCGAACAGCTTTATTTCTACTTCATTAACGACGCGCACGTTCCGCAGCTGCTGATCGACATCAGCGACGTTCAGGAGACGAAGATGGCCGCCTTGCGCGCCTACCGTTCGCAATTCGCGCCCGAGGGCAGCGAGGCGGATTGGGTGGAGACGCCGCTTACGGGCGCCTACTTGGACAATATCGTCGCGCGGGACAGGCTGCTCGGCCAGCCGCGCAAGCTGCAATACGCGGAAGGCTTTATCGCCAAAGGACCGATCGCGCTCGAGCGCTTCTAACGGCGAAGGTTAGGGGAATAGTATAAAAAATGACGACCGGTAGCGCTCGGCTCGCCGAATCCGCTACCGGCCGATTGGCGTTCGGACTGGGAGGCATGAGGATCGACATGAATCGACCGCTCAAAATCGGAATCACTTGCTACCCTTCTCTCGGAGGCTCCGGAGTCGTAGCGACGGAGCTCGGAAAGCTTCTGGCGGAGAAAGGGCACGAAATTCACTTTATTACGCACAGCATGCCGTTTCGTCTCGGCAAGTTTCATCGCAACATTTTCTATCATGAGGTAGAAGTGTCGGATTATTACGTATTTCGGTATCCCCCTTATGACCTGTCGCTCGCCAGCAAGATGAACCAGGTCGCCCGGCTGCAGAAGCTCGACCTGCTCCACGTCCATTACGCGGTGCCGCACGCGATCTGCGCCATTCTGGCCAAGCAAATGGCCGGAGACGATCTGAAGGTCGTCACGACGCTGCACGGGACGGACATTACCGTGCTGGCCCAGGACGAGTCGCTCAAGGACATTATCCGGCTCGGCATCCGCAAGAGCGACGCCGTCACCGCGGTCAGCCGCGATCTGATCCGCGAGACGCGCGAGCTGCTGGACATCCGCGAGCCGATCGACCTGACCTACAATTTCGTGGACAAGAGAGTCTATTATCCGCGCGAATGCAGAGATTTGCGCCGGGATTACGCGGAGCCGCACGAGAAGGTGCTCATGCACATCTCCAACTTCCGGCCGGTCAAGCGCACGGCGGACGTCGTCGACATTTTCGCGAAGGTGCAAGCCGTTACGCCCGCTAAGCTTGTGCTCGTCGGGGAAGGACCGGATCTGCCGCGCATCCAGACGAAAATCAACGCGATGGGATTGTCGCATCGCGTTCATTTCTTGGGGAAGCAGGACGACGTCGCGCAGGTGATCTCCATCGCCGATCTGATGCTGCTCCCTTCGGAGAAGGAAAGCTTCGGCCTCGTCGCGCTGGAGGCGATGGCTTGCGGCGTGCCGACGATCGGTTCGATCGCCGGAGGCATTCCGGAGCTGGTGGAGCACGGGCGCACCGGCTTCCTGTCCCCGATCGGGAACACGGACGAGATGTCCGCCAACGCATTAAAGCTGCTGACGGACGAGAAGCTGTACGCGGATTTCCGGGAAGCCTGCCTTCAGCGGGCGCATCACGTGTTCTGCAACGAACTGATCACGGCGCAATACGAGGAGATCTATTACCGGGTGCTCGGAATGCCGATCGACGTTCCGGTTCCCGCCTGCAAAGTATAAGAAAGAAGAGAAGCGATATGGATTCCGAGATGGATATGCAAGAGAATGACCGCAAGCTGTGGGAGGACGGCCTCGCCATCGTTCGCGCGCTGGAGAACGCCGGCTACCGCGCGTATTTGGTCGGAGGCTGCGTCAGGGACAGATGGCTCGGACGGCCACTGAACGATATCGACATCGCCACCTCGGCCAAACCGGAGGCGGTGATGGAGCTGTTCGGGCGAACGCTGCCGACCGGACTCCAGCACGGAACGGTGACGGTGATGGAAGGCGGCCGTCCGTTCGAGGTGACGACGTTCCGCCGGGAGTCCGGCTATTCGGACGGCCGGAGGCCGGACGAAGTGGCGTTCGTCGACGACTTGAACGAGGATCTCGCGCGGCGCGACTTTACGTTTAACGCGATGGCGTTCTCTTCGGAAGGTGAGTTGATCGATCCTTACGGCGGACAGGACGCGCTGCGTGCCGGCGTCGTCGATTGCGTCGGGGATGCGGCCGAGCGCTTCGGGGAGGACGCGCTGCGCATGGTGCGGGCGATCCGGTTCGCCGCCGAGCTCGGGTTCGACATTTTGCCGGACGTCTGGGACGGCATCGTCGGGCAGCGGAGCCGGCTGAAGCAGGTCGCCATCGAGCGCATCGGCACGGAGTGGGACAAAATGATGGGCGGAAGCGGTCCGGAGCAGGCGATGCATTACCTGTTCAAGAGCGGCTTGCTCGCCTGCGTGAAGGAGCCGCTGCCCGAAGCGTTCGCGCAAGCGGCAGAGCGATACCGGCTGAACGGCTCGCCACGGGAATGGGATCCTTGGGGAGCGTCGGCGTCCGATGAAGCGACGCTGGGCTCTCTGCTGGCGCTGCCTGCCCTGCTGGAGAGAGATAGACGGTGGGCGGCGCTGCTGGCCGGCCTGCACGTCGGCGCGGAGGACGCGTCCGCGCTGCTTCGCACGCTGCGGATCGCCGGGCATAGAGCGGCCAGAATCGCAGCGGCTGCCGGGGTGTTCGAGCGGCTGGGCGGCTGCGAAGAGGCTGAGCTGAGGAGCGTCTGGATCGAGGCGGTGCTCGCTTGCGGACGTCCGGCCGCCGAGGACGCGCTCGCGATCCGGGAAGCGAACGGCGAGCCGTGCGAAGAGCTGCGAGAGTGGCTCGAAGCGATGCCGATCGCAACCGTGGCGGAGCTGGACGTGAAAGGGGACGAGCTGGCGGCCTATTTGGGCCGGACGCCCGGCCCCTGGATCGCCGAGACGCTGCGCAAGCTGCTGGCGGAGACGGCTTCGGGCCGGCTGCCCAACGAGAAGTTCGCGCTCTTGTCCGCCGCCAAGCAGACGAGAGCGCCAGAGCGGGAGGGACGCGGATGAGCAAGGCAAATCTATTGAGTCTGCTGGAGGAGCGGGAAGGCCAGTACGTCTCCGGAGAAGAAATCAGCCGCGCGCTGAACGTAAGCCGCACCGCCGTCTGGAAGCAGGTGCGCAAGCTGGAGGCGGACGGTTACCGAATCGAAGCGGTGCCCCGGCTCGGCTACCGGCTGACCGCCAAGCCGTCTCGCCTGACGCTTCAGGAGCTGCTCCCGAAGCTGCGGACGACTTCGTTCGGCCGCCGCTTGACTTTGCTGGACGTGATCGACTCGACGCAGAACGAGCTGCGGAAGCTGGCCGAGCAGGGAGCCGCGGAAGGCACGCTGGTCATCGCGGAGCAGCAGACGAGCGGACGGGGTCGCATGGGGCGCAGCTGGGTGTCCCCTTTCGGCAAAGGCATCTGGATGAGCCTGCTGCTGCGGCCTCCGGTACCGCTGCCGCTGACGCCGCAGCTGACGCTGCTGGCGGCCGTCGCGCTGAGCCGGGCGATCTCGCAGCAGCTTCCGGAGCTGGACATCGGCATCAAATGGCCGAACGACCTGCTCGTCGGCGGCAAGAAGATCAGTGGCATTTTGCTGGAGTCGGCGGCGGAAGACGAGCGGTTGAATTACGTCGTCGTGGGACTCGGCATCTCCGCGAATCTCGAAGCGGGAGATTATCCGGAAGAATTGCTGGACAAAGCGGTCTCGCTGAAGATGGCTTCCGGGGAGACGGTGAATCGAAGCGCGCTGATCGCCTCCGTGCTGGAGCAGTTCGAGCAGCTGTACAAGCTGTACCTCGAGCAGGGCTTCGCGCCGATTCGCACGTTGTGGGAGGCGCGCTCGGTGACGCTGGGCAAGCGAACCGAGCTGTATACGCCGCAAGGGAAGGTCGTCGGCGTTCCGCTCGGACTGGACGAGATGGGCGGCCTTCGCGTCGAACTGGAGGACGGCTCTCTGCGCACGGTTTATTCGGCAGAAGTCGGCGCCTCCGGCTAAAGCCGGCTTTGCCGAAGCCGGCGATTGGCGAATTGTGGGAGAACGATCATAGACGTAAGGCGCGGATTCTGTTATAATCGCTGTGCGAGGTGGTATCGCTTAACGGCGAACCGCACTTGCTAATAACGGAAGTATGAAACGGATCGAATGCAGCAACAGTAACTCCATACCGTCACAGATTCGCGGCGGATTCTGCTCTGAGCCGAAAGGACCGAGACAGAAGGACGTGAAGGACGTTCTATGTTGAATGGGAACCCTTTTTTGCTCATGGGCAAAATGGGTTTTTTTGCTGTTTGTCATCCGACTTCCTAGGAGGAACTCCCATGAAACAAGCGTTGACCGTACCGCGCCTGAAGACGATGAAAAACCAAGGAAAACCGATTGCGATGGTGACCGCTTACGATTATCCGTCGGCGATGCTGTCGGAGGAAGCCGGAGTCGATCTCATTCTTGTCGGAGACTCGCTGGGCAACGTGGTGCTGGGCTACGAGACAACCGTTCCCGTCACGCTTGAAGATATGATCTACCATACCCGTTCCGTCGTCAGGGGCGCGCCGGGGACGATGATCGTGACCGATATGCCGTTCGCCACTTACCGGCTCGGTCCCGAAGCGACGCTGCGCAACGCCGCCAGAATCATGCAGGAGGGCGGCGCGCAGGCGGTCAAGCTCGAAGGCGGAGCGGAGCTCGCCGCGGAAGTTCGCCTGCTGACGTCGGCCGGCATTCCCGTGCTGGGCCATCTCGGCCTGACCCCGCAATCGGTTCACCAGATCGGGGGCTATAAGGTGCAGGGCAAGAGCAGCGAAGAGGCGGAGAAGCTGCTGCAGGACGCCAAGGCGCTGGAGCAGGCGGGAGCGTTCGGCATCGTGCTGGAGCTCGTGCCGGAGGAATTGGCCGCGGCCGTGACGCATTCGGTCGGCATTCCGACGATCGGCATCGGGGCGGGACGGGGATGCGACGGGCAAGTGCTCGTCTATCATGACCTGATTCGCTACGGCTCGGGCATCCGCGACAAAAAAATGGTGAAAAGCTACGCGAACGTCGGGGATACGATCCGCGACGCGATCGCGCAATACGTAGACGAAGTGAAAACGAAAGCTTTCCCGGAAGAGAAGCACGCTTTTACATTGCAGCAGTCCGCCGATCCCGCCCAGAGCGGAACGGGCAAGCTGTACGGAGGAGAGCGCAAATGACATCCAAGCCGACGATCGTTCGCACCGTTGCCGAGCTTAGGAAGGAGATCGCTTCCTTCCGCCGCTCCCGGCCGATCGAAGCGGCAGCCGTCGGCTTCGTGCCGACGATGGGCTACCTGCACGAAGGCCACGCCAGCTTGCTTCGCCGCTCGGTTCAGGACAATGGCTTGACCGTGCTCAGCATATTCGTTAATCCGATCCAGTTCGGTCCGAACGAGGATTTGGACAAATATCCCCGCGACGAGGAGAAGGATGTCGCTCTTGCCGCTTCCTGCGGCGTCGATCTCGTCTTCCTCCCGACCGTGCAGGAGATGTACCCGCAGCGGCGCGTGACGACCGTCACAGTCGCCGAGGTGACGGACGGACTGTGCGGAGCGAGCCGCCCGGGCCATTTCGACGGAGTGGCGACGGTCGTCGCCAAGCTGCTGAACATCGTCCAGCCGGACCGCGCGTACTTCGGATTGAAGGACGCCCAGCAGGTCGCCGTCGTCACCCGAATGGCGCAGGACTTGAATATTCCGACCGAAATCGTGCCTTGCCCGACCGTGAGGGAGGAAGACGGATTGGCGCTCAGCTCCAGGAACGTCTACTTGAACGCGGAGGAGCGGGAGCAGGCGCTGTCGCTGTCGCGTTCGCTCTCCAGAGTGGCGGAATGGATCGGCGAAGGGGTGGACGCTCCGGAGCTGTCCGAGCTGCTTAAACGGGAAATCCGGCGCTCGCCGCTGGCGAAAGTCGAATACGCCGAAGCGCTGACGTATCCCGACTTGCTGCCGCCGGAGCCGGGAACGCAGCTAAGGAGCATCGACGGTTCGGTGCTCGTCGCGCTCGCCGTCCGGTTCGGAACGACCCGCCTGATCGACAATCGGCTGTTAAATCCCAAGGAAGTAGGTGTTCACGCATGTTTCGCCAAATGATGAAAGCGAAAATCCATCGCGCGACGGTAACGGAAGCCAACCTGAATTACGTAGGCAGCGTAACCATCGACCAGGATTTGATGGAGCTCGTGGATATATTGCCCGACGAGAAAGTTCAGATCGTTAACAACAACAACGGAGCGCGGTTCGAGACGTACGCCATTCCGGGGCCGCGCGGCTCGGGCGTCATCTGCCTGAACGGAGCGGCGGCCAGACTCGTCCAGCCGGGCGATCAGGTCATCATCATCAACTACGGGCTGTTCTCGGACGAGGAAGCCCGCCGCCATCATCCGCGGGTCGCCATTATGGACGAAGGCAACAGGGTTGTCAAATTGTTGGCGGAGGAGCCGCATTCGACCGTTTTGTAACGCGTATGAAACACCCCCTCGGAACGCAGAATGAGCAGTACAGTATCACTTTGCGATCAAGGGGGAACGAACATGATCCAGCAATGGTTCGCGACGATGAACGACGTGCTCGACGACCTCATCTTACGTTATCCGCAAGCCTCCGCCGAAGAAAAAATCGCTTGTCGGCAACAATGGGACATGCTCAAAACGCTAAGTGATGATATTATTGAGTTATGGCTTCAATTCGAGGATAAAATGGGCTGCTTCCGCGATCTCCAGCAGCAGCAGCCTGAGCTCGTCGCCGCCGAGGAGCCGCAGAGAATGCTTGGTTCGTTCGTCAAGGGGCAGGGCTACTTCAAGCTGCAGATGTTCAAGCAAGCGTCGGAGCAGCTGGAGCAGGCAATCGTTTCTTATCCGGATTTTCTGTGCGCCCGGTTGTTTCTGGCCATGTCGCTCATGCATCTCAAGAACTGGAGCGAAGCCCAGCGGCACTTCCAGTTGATCGCGGCGATTACCGATGAGAAGAGACTGCAGGCGATCGCCTACAACGCGCTCGGATGCATCCAGGCGATATACGCTCACCTCGACAAGGCGCAGTCGTATTTTCACAAGGCGCTGGAAGCCGATCCCGGCTTTGCCGATCCGAAGCTTAATCTGCAATCGGTCGTCCAAGGCAACAATCAAATTCAATTGCAATTCGGCAGCGCGGAGCTGCAATCGCTCGTGCAGGCGTGACGGAAAGGGAGTCTGGAATGAAATTTGCCGTGCTCGATTTTGAAACGACGGGCATGTCGTCCGATAAAGATGAAATTATCCAAACGGGACTCGCGTTCATCGACGAAGCGGGTACCGTTTGTTCCACGTATGCAAGCTTCGTGCGGCCTTCCAAACCGATCCCCCAGGAGATTACCCGCCTTACCGGCATTGCGGACGTCGACGTGGCGGACGCGCCCGAGCTGGAGGATATGCTGGGCGACATCGTACCTTTGCTTCAAGACGTCGTACTCGTCGGACATAACGTGGGCTTCGACGCCCACTTCCTGCAAGCCGCCCTTGATCGGAGCGGCTATTTGCCGTTCGCGGGTCGCATGATCGACACGGTCGACCTGGCCCGCATCGCGTTTCCGACGCAATCCTCGTTCTCCTTGACGTCGCTGACGCACGCGCTCGGCATTGCTCACGACCGTCCGCATCAAGCCGACAGCGACGCCGTCGCCACTGCGGAGCTGTTCCTGCTGTGCCGGGACAAGCTGAGAACGCTGCCGATGTTTACGCTTCAGCGCTTGCAGGCGATGTTCGATTCCGATCGGCACGACCTCGGATGGCTGATCGCCGACGCGCTCGCTTGGCGGGAAACTCAGCCGCCGCTGGCGGAAGACGGAATTCATCATTTTCGCCAGTTCGCGATGAACGTCGGGGATTGGAGCGATGAGCAGCAGGCTTCTTCGCGCGAGGAGGACGCTGCCGCTGCCGCCGGTTGGCCGGACATGGATTTCGAGGGCTACCTGGAAGCGGTTCGCAACAACTTGCAAACGATTTTTCCCGGCTACGAATCACGGGAAGGCCAGGAGATTATGTTTCGCGAAGTAAACGAGGCGCTGCAGGAAGACTCCCATCTGCTCGTCGAAGCGGGAACCGGCACCGGCAAGTCGCTCGGTTATTTGCTTCCCGCTCTCTATTATGGGCGGAAAGAGGACAAAAAAATCGTCGTCAGCACCCATACGATCCAGCTTCAGGAGCAGCTTCGGGAGAGGGATCTGCCGCTGCTTCAGCAGGTGCTTCCGATGTCGTTCAAGGCGTCGGTATTCAAAGGCAGAAGCAACTATTTGTGCCTTCGCAAGTTCGAGAGCCGCCAGCAAGTTCCCGAGCACGCGCTCGGCAAGGACGAGGCCGTCGCCCGGGCCGGCATGACCGTCTGGCTGGGAGAGACGACCAGCGGCGAGTCGGAGGAGCTGAACGTCGGGGGCCGGAACCGCGAGGAATGGGCGGCCGTCGCCAGCGACGCGGCTTCGTGTCTGAACCGGGCCTGTCCGTGGTTCAGGCGATGCTTCTATCACCGGGCGAGGAACGAAGCGGGCAAGGCGGATTTGATCATTACGAACCACGCGCTGCTGTTCACCGATATGAGAGCCGAGCATCGCCTCCTTCCCGCTTACGACCGGCTGATCGTAGACGAGGCGCACCATCTGGAGGAAGTGGCGAGCAGCCATCTGGGTCAGAAGACGTCCTACTCCTCCTTGATCATTCCGCTTCAGCGGCTGTGGAAGGATGCCCGCACGGGCTTGCTGCCGCAGCTTCTGGGTTCCGTGTCCGCGATGGCTTCGGACTATGCGGGGGCATGGACGGAAAAGCTGGAGCTGCTGCTGCCCAAAGTGCAGGAAATCCGCGAAGCTTGGGAGCGCTGGATGGAAGCGCTGTTCGCGATGCTCGCTTCCAATGCGGCGGCGGACGAAACCGGTAATCTGACGGTGCGGATCAAGCCGTCCGACCTGCCTTCGCAATGGGAGGCGCTTGGCGTAGACGGCAACAACGTCATCCAGCTGCTGTCGGACTTGATTCGCCCGCTGGAGAAGCTGACGGTCGACATACGCGAGGAGTCGGACGAGCTGGGCATGCAAGGCTTGCTTACCGACCTCGGGGGCGTGCTGAAGGATCTGTCCAACATTCGCGCCGACACGCAGTCGTTCGTGACGCTGGGCCGCCCTGAGTTCGTCTATTGGGCGGAGGGGCATACGCAATACCGCAATCGTTCCGTCAGCGTCTACGGGGCTCCTGCGGACGTCAGCGAGCTGCTTAAGGAAGGCATGTTCGACAAAAAGGCCAGCGTCGTCATGACGTCGGCGACCCTGACCATCGACAAGTCGTTCAAATACGTGACCGATCAGCTCGGCTTGATCGACGCGGAGAAGAAAGGCCGGCTCAAAACGGCGATGCTGCCGTCTCCGTTCCGTTATCGGGAGCAGGCGCTCGTGCTGATTCCGCGGGATTTTCCGGCGATCAAGGGCAGGGACGGAGAGGCGGCTTTCGTCAAGGCGCTGATCGGTTCGCTGCACGAAACGGCGCTGACGGTGGGCGGCAGAATGCTCGTGCTGTTCACGTCCTACCGGATGCTGAGGCACGTCTACGGCCCGCTCAAGGACAGTCTGGAGCAGGCCGGCATTCAGGTGCTCGGCCAAGGGGTGGACGACGGAAGCAGAAGCCGGCTGACGCAGCAGTTCATGAAGCAGCCCGCCTCGGTGCTGCTCGGCACGAGCAGCTTCTGGGAAGGCATCGACTTGCCAGGCGACGCGCTGACGTGTCTGGCGATCGTCAGATTGCCGTTCCAGCCGCCGAACCATCCGGTGGCGGAAGCCAAGTCGGAGAAGCTGCAGGCCGAGAACCAGAATCCGTTCATGAAGCTGTCGCTGCCGCAGGCGGTCATCAAGTTCAAGCAGGGGTTCGGCCGCCTCGTCCGCACGGCGAGCGACAAGGGCATCGTCATTTTGTACGATACGAGAGTGATCGACACGAATTACGGCAAATACTTTCTGTATTCGCTGCCGGGTCCGAAGATGGAGCATTTGCCGCTGGCCGGCATGACGTCCAGAATCCGGCAGTGGCTGGAGCCGGACGCGGGCGAACAAGACAGATTAGCCGCGACGCAAGAGAGAGGGGACATGCGATGAAGCCGATCAAAATTTCCGAAGCCGTCGTCAGGAGGCTGCCGATTTATTTGCGTTATTTGAATGAACTCAGTCTCAGCAACATACAGACCGTATCCTCTCAGGACTTGGGAGAGAAGCTGGACCTTAATCCGGCGCAAATCCGCAAGGATCTGGCGTATTTCGGAGAATTCGGCCGCAAAGGCGTCGGCTACAACGTCGATTACCTGATCGAGAAGATCCGGCAAATTTTGAAATTGGACAAAACGATGAACGTCGCCTTGGTCGGAACGGGGAACCTGGGGCGCGCTTTGTGCAATTATAATATGTATATCAAGGACAATATGAAGATCGTGGCCGTGTTCGACGCCGACAAGAGCAAGGCCGGCACCTCGATCAACCACCTCAAGGTGCAGCCGATGCAGGATTTGAACGAGACGGTTCGCAATCTGGATATCGCGGTCGGAATCATTACGGTTCCCGCGGGGGAAGCGCAGAATGTGGCGGATCGGTTCGTCGCGGCGGGCATTCGCGGCTTGCTTAATTTCGCCCCCGTCGTACTGAAGGCCGCGCCCGGCGTGCGTATTCACAACGCCGATTTTACCGCCGAGCTGCTCAGCTTGGCCTATTACATGGACGATCAAAACGAGGAAGAGTCGGAAGGGGACGAGGAACAATGACCCGGTTGTTAATCAAACAAGGCACGTTCGTGACGATCGACGAACAATTGCCGGTATTTCAAGGCTGGCTTGCCGTAGAGGACGGCAAAATCGCCGCGCTTGGCGAAGGAGAAGCTCCGCGGGAGGAAATCGATTCGGCGACCGAGACGCTGGACGGCAAGGGACTGCTGTTCATGCCGGGGCTCGTCAATACGCACGGACATGCGGCGATGTCGCTGCTGCGCGGAATGGCTGACGACCTCGTTCTGCAGGATTGGCTGCAAAACCATATGTGGCCGACCGAAGCGAAGTTTACGGAAGACGACGTATACTGGGGCTCGGCGCTGGCCGCGGCCGAAATGATCAAGAGCGGGACGACGACGTTCGTCGACATGTACGACCAGATGCACCGCGTCGCCGAAGTGGTGGAGACGTCCGGGCTGAGGGCCAGCCTGACACGCGGCGTCATCGGTTTATGTCCGGAGGACGTGCAGAAGGCAAAGCTGGAGGACGCGATTCGCTTCGCGCGTGAGTGGCACGGCCAGGCGAACGGGCGGATCAACGTGATGATCTCGCCGCACGCGCCGTACACCTGTCCCCCGGATTATATTGTGAAGTTCGTGGAAGCGGCGCACGAGCTGGACTTGCCGATGCATACGCATATGTCCGAGACGCTTGCGGAGGTCGAGCAGAACGTGCGCGATTACGGCTGCCGTCCGGTCGAGCATCTCGATCGTCTCGGCGTGTTCGGCAGACCGACGCTGGTCGCTCACGCGGTCCATCTGAACGATGAGGAGATCGCCCTGCTGGCCGAACGGAAGGTCGCCGTATCGCATAACCCGATCAGCAACCTGAAGCTGGCAAGCGGCGTTGCCCGCGTGCCCGATCTGCTCAAGGCGGGCGTAACGGTGTCGCTGGGCACGGACGGCGCGGCCAGCAACAACAATCTCGACCTGTTCCAGGAGATGACGACCACGGCGCTGCTGCACAAAGGCGTAAGCGGCGATCCTACGGTTGTTCCGGCAACGGAGGCGCTGCGGATGGCCACGTTGTACGGAGCCCGCTCTATTGGGCTGGAGGGTGTTACCGGCCAGCTGAAAGCCGGTCTTAAGGCGGATATTATCGCCGTCAACATCGCCCAGGCTCATTTCGTGCCGCGCACGGATTACGTGTCGCACCTCGTCTATTCGGCCAGAGGCTCGGACGTCGTCCACGTATGGGTCGACGGCAAGCAACTGCTGCGGGACGGCAAGCTGACGACGCTTGACGAGGAGAAAATCATGGCCGAAGCGGAGCGCTGTTACCGGGGGCTGCGGGCATGAACATGAGCCGGAGCGAAGGCAAGCGGGCGCTTCCCTCCCTTACCCTCGGCCGGTGGCTTGTCATTATCGCCGGATTCGTCGTGTTCGTCGCCGTCTCGTTCGTGCTCTACGTGCGTTCGGCCGACGCGGATTACCGGCGCGCGGAGAACGAGGCGATCCGGATCGCCAAGCAGCAGGGGGAATTGGTCAAAGTGTACGAAGCCGTTCCCCACACCTGGCAGGAGACGGTGTGGATCGTGACCGGCGAGGATGCCGAAGGCGAACGGTGGACGCTGTTCCAGCTTCCCAATGAAATCGTGCGCCACAAAACGAGCGAAAACATGACCGAGGAGCAGATGCTGGCCAAGTTCGCGGCGGAACATCCCGGTGAGCCGATCCGCATCATGCCGGCCTGGTTCAGCGGACAGCCCGCTTGGGAAATCCGTTACTGGAACGAGAACAGCCAGGAGCATCAATCGCTCGACTTCTACTCGTTCGCGGACGGTTCGCGCATACGGACTTATGTACTGTCTTCCCAATAATTATAGAAACGCTCTCGTTCCTGCGGCCAAGGAATCGAGGGCGTTTTTGCTTGCATTGCCAGACATCGTCTAACGATTCGTCTATCATTTCCTGATATACTGTTAGTTGTACTCGACAGGGCCGAGTTTCTCGTTTGACCTTAATTGACCAGTCCCGATCACTGCAGACAACCTAGTTTACTTCATAGAGGGGGATCGGCGAATGAATAAAATTAAATTAATTCCGATTACGATAACGGCGGCGTTGACGGCCGCGATTTTGTTCGGCGGATGGTTCGCCTACCGCCATTACGGCATTGAGAAGCCGCTCGACAAAGTGGCGGTCTCGGTTCCCGGCGTGGAAGCCGCGAACATCGACATGACCGGCTCGCTTGTAAGAATCAGCGTCGAGCTTGCACCGGGCGCCAACCTGGGCGACGTGTACCGCACGATCAAGCAGGACGGAGCCGGAGAGATCGGCAGCCGGCAATTGGAGCTGAAGGTGACGGCCCGCGGCAGCGAGCTGCTGGACAAGGCTTGGAGCTATTCCTTGTTCGATGTCGCCGAGGCGATGGAGAACCGCAAATATTCGGGCGTCCGGGAAGCGATGGAGAAGCTGTCCGAGCAATTTCCGGGCGTTACGGCGACGACGGACATCGACGAGAACAACGTCTATGTCTCCTTGAGGGACGGAGACGCGGCGAAGTTCGTCGTGCTTCCTCGCCAGCCTGCAACGATGGGGGTGTGGCCGAATGCGTAAAATCGGCGAATACGGCAAAGAAATGGCGATCGGAGCCATTATCGTGACGCTTATTTTTCTAGTGTACGTCGGATTGCCTCCCGCCATTCTGGCGATGGGGCTCATTATGTTCGCCGCGGTCTATCTGTTCTCCCGCTCGCGCGGGATGGCGATGGGAGCGGCCGGAGGCAAGAAGACGATCGTCCGCAAGCCGGAATTTCTTACCTTCGACGACATCGGGGGACAGGATCAGCCGAAGCGGGAGCTGAAGGAGGCGCTGGATTTCCTCGTCCACAAGGACAAGATCCAGAAGCTCGGCATTCGCCCGCTTAAGGGCATCCTGCTGACCGGACCTCCGGGAACCGGCAAGACGCTGCTGGCGAAAGCGGCGGCGCAGTATACGCATTCCGCGTTCATCGCGGCGTCGGGCAGCGAATTCGTGGAGATGTACGTCGGCGTCGGCGCCGGCAGAATCCGCGATCTGTTCAAGGAGGCGCGGCAGCAGGCGGTTAAGCTGAAACGGAGCAGCGCCATTATTTTCATCGACGAGATCGACGGCATCGGGGGCAAACGGGACGGAGGCCAGCATCGCGAGTACGACCAGACGTTGAACCAATTGCTGACGGAGATGGACGGCGTGCAAGGCGACGAATCGGTGCGCGTGCTGCTGGTCGCGGCGACCAACCGCAAAGAGCTGCTCGATCCGGCGCTGCTGCGTCCGGGCCGGTTCGACCGCCACATTCAGGTCGATATGCCGGACAAGACGGGCCGGGAGCACATTTTGAAGCTGCATGCCCGCAACAAGCCGCTCGGCGAAGACGCTTCGCTGGTCAAGGTGGCGGAGGAGACGTTCGGATTTTCCGGCGCGCAGCTGGAGAGCGTCATGAACGAAGCGGCGATCTACGCGATGCGCGAAGAAGCGGAGAAGATTATGATGGCGCATCTGTCCCAGGCGATCGACAAGGTCATGATGGGCGAGCGGATGGACCGCGAGACGACGCGCGAGGAGCGCGAGCGCGTGGCGATCCACGAGCTCGGCCATGCGATCGTCGCCGAGACGGTGCGTCCGAACAGCGTCGCGCAAGTGTCGCTTACGCCGCGCGGGCAGGCGCTCGGATACGTGCGCCATCATCCCCGCCAAGACAGCTACCTGTATACGAAGACGGTGCTGGAGGAGCAGATCATGATCGCGCTCGGCGGCGCCGTCGCGGAAGAGATTTTCTACGGGGGCCGCAGCACGGGCTCCAAGGGCGACTTCGATCAGGCGACGTCGATCGTCCGCACGATGATCGAGTCGGGCATGTCCGAGCTCGGCATCGTCCACCCGCAGGCGCTGACGCAAGAGCAGTGGTCGGCGGAGAACGCCGCCATCCTTGGCGGACTGACGGACAAGACGAGAGAGCTGCTCGACCGGCGCAAGGCGTCTTTCAAGCTGCTGCTGAACCATCTGATCAGCGAGGAGACGCTGTCCGGCAAGCAATTGCGGGACATTCTGTCCCACCAAGCGGCTTGATGAGCGAGAAGACTGCTGCGGCATTGAGCCGGGCGGTCTTTTCGCGTTACATAGCGGCAGGACCGCTGCAATCAGGCCGACTGTCGGAGCCGTGTTTTTTAATGGAATTTTAGGTTGATTTGTCGTCCGGGGGAAGGAAATCGGTTAAAAAATGTGATAGCATTGAACCGAGTGCGTTTATGAATCGTCTAACGGATTAGAGGTGGCAAGATTGGAGTCCCAACGCAATTTCGATTTCCTTAAATATATGGTTGAGAGCGACGACAACCAAGGATTGCTGAACGAACTGATGACGGCCTATGGCAAGGAAGTCTGGAATTACGCCTACAGCATTACCCGCAAATGGGACCTCGCCGACGACATCACGCAGGAAGTGTTCATTAAAGTATTCCGCAACATGCACGCGTTTCGTCGGGACGCCTCGGTCAAAACTTGGCTGCTGACCATTACCCGCAATACTGCGATCGATTTTCAGAGATCCGCTTTCTTCCGCAAGGTGACGCTGTCCGACTTCGTCGAGGATTACGGGCAGCGGCATTCGGTGGAGCAGGACGTGATGGAGAAATCGGCCGTGAACGATATGTGGGCGATGGTGCTCGAACTGCCCAAGAAATACAGGGAGGTTATTATTCTATACGCTCATCATCAGATGTCCTTGAAGGAGATCGCGCAAATTTTGGACGTGACGGAAGGAACCGTGAAGTCGCGCATGTTCCACGCCCGTCAGAAACTATCGAAAATGAAGGAGGCGAACCGCGGTGGATGACAAAGATTTATTCGAGCAGCTAAGAAGCGGTCCGTTTTCCCGAAACGGGTTCGACGAGAATCTGCGAAGGAAAATCAACGAAAATCTGGACAATCCACGGCGGGGAGCCAAGCGTCCGTCGTTTCTCAGACTGAGCGTCGTCGGCGCCTCGTTCCTCTTGATCGCCGTCGTCACTGTCGCGCTCTGGGGATGGGACGGCTTCGGCGCCGAGCGGAAGGGCGAGGAGCTGGCGCTTCCGACGGAGCAAGCTTCCAGCGCCGCCGCCTCCGACGAGGCAGACGAGACGAACAAGCTTCCGCACTCGGCGGTCGTCATTGGATTGCGCAAGGACGAGACGGATATGCGGAGCAGCTACCGGACGATCGTGGTCGCTCCCGAGAACGATCGCCTGCAGCAGATCGGCAGCGGAGAAGGCATCTGGATGCCTTACGGACAAGATTTCTGGCAGATCGAAGTTGTGGACGATCCGCTGGGCAAAGGCGATCAGCAACTGGTTGCGCACCTGAAGGGCGTCAAGACGTCCACTGCCGAAGTTAAGGGAGAGAAGGACGCATCCAGACTGAGAAGAACGGAGAAACTGCTCTATGCGGGAGATCGTTACGTCTCGGTTCTGCAGACGACGAACGTGGACACCGAAGGACGCACCGTCGGGCAGAGCGACGTCGTCGTCAACTTGCTGCAGACGCTGAAGCCAACCAATCGGGCCGCCAATCTCGACGCGCTGAGCATGGAGAACGTCTCGTTGAACGAAGCGCTGGGCAGCGAAGATCCGGCCGCGCAGGTCAATCGCTGGGCCGTCGTGCGGGAGAACAACGCCTGGGTGGCGAAAGAAGCGCTTAAAGTCTCCGGAGTGTACGGCGCCGAGGAGATCCGGCGATGGCCGACGGTCGACGTTCGATTGGAGAAAACGAAAGTGGCCAAGGACGAACCTCTGGCGCTCGATTGGTCCGAAGTGACGCGCATCGAACCCGACGCGGTCGACGCCTTCACTTCCCAGGACGAAGACGTCGCGGTCATCGTCTCGGACGATCGGATTCAGCTCGTGCCGTACAGGCTGCCCGAGTCGGAGAGAAACCCGGTCACGATCGACCTCGCCGCGAACGAATCGGTCGTGATGGTGCAGTGGGCGACTCAGGAGCAATACGTGGAGAACTGGAAAAAGTGGTTCCGAGAATGGTTCGCTGATTCGTCACGATAATGGTGATATGATAAGATGAGAGTACCCGATAAAATGTTCCGCAATGTGAGATTTTTCAATGCGGAACGGGTGCGATCATCTTATTCTTGTATAGAGCGCGAAATTCATCGCAGCAATCGGGTTGGAGGGAACAGACATATGTTTAGAGTCGTTGGCGTAGTAGGCGCGGGAACGATGGGGCAGAGCATTGCCGAGATGCTCTCGGTAAAAGGGCTGGACGTGCATCTGGTGGAGAAAACGCCGGAGAAGCTTCAGCAGGCAAGGGAAATGCTGGAGCTCAGCCTGGATCGACAGCTCGAGAGATGGGCCATTACGGCGGCGGAGAAGAAGCTCACGCTTAGCCGAATACATATGGAAGCTTCGCTGCACGATCTGGCGAAATGCGATCTTGTCATCGAGACGATCAGCGAAGAGCTGGACAGCAAAAAAGAAGTGATCCGACAGCTCGACGACATTCTGGCTTCGGATGCGATCGTGGCGAGCAATACGTCGACGCTGAGCTTGACCGAGCTTGCGGGGGTCAGTAAATATCCGGGACGGGTCATCGGCATGCACTTCGTCTATCCGGCTTTCCGGATCGATGTCGTCGAGATCATTCGGGGGCTGCAAACTTCCGACGAGACGTTCGGCAAGACGAAGTCGTTCATCGACCACGTCCTGTCGAAAAAAGGCGTCATGGTGTACGAGTCTCCCGGATACGTGACGACGAGGCTGATCTGCCTGCTCATCAACGAAGCGCTTCATCTGCTTGAAGAAGGGGTGGCTTCTCCCGAAGACATCGACGATGCGATGAGCATGGGCTACAGCTTCGAGCACGGACCGCTGGAGATGGCGGACCGCTTCGGGCTCGATTCCGTTCTGGCCGCCCTTGAGCGGATGTTCCGGGAATACGGGGAACTGAAATACCGGCCGTCGTTTCTGTTGAAGAAGAAAGTACGGGCCGGCCAGCTCGGCATCAAGACGGGAATCGGATTTTTCAAGTACGACAAGGACGGTGAACGGTTGTCATGAACATTCTCGTCATTAACGCGGGGAGCTCCTCGCTCAAATACCAGCTGTACGATATGAAGACGGAAACCGCCATGGCCACGGGACGGGTCGAGCGGATCGGAATGGATTCCTCGATCCTGACGCACGAGGTCGCCCATCAGCCGGAAGTGCGGGAAGTAAGCGAAATTCTCGATCATACGACGGCGATCAAGAAGGTGCTCGACATGCTGACGCACCGGAAGTTCGGCGTGCTGCGGAACATCTCGGACATTCAGGCCGTCGGCCATCGTGTCGTGCACGGGGGCGAATCGTTCAGCGAGTCGGTGCTCGTCGACCACAGCGTCAAGCTGGAAATCCGCAGGCTGTTCGACCTGGCTCCGCTGCACAATCCGGCGCACATGATGGGCATCACGGCGGTCGAAGACAACTTGCCAAGCGTCCCGCAGGCAGTCGTGTTCGATACCGCCTTCCATCAGACGATGCCGCCGATCTCGTACTTGTACGCGATTCCGACGGTATTGTACCGCAAGCACAAAATCCGCCGCTACGGCTTCCACGGCACGTCGCACGACTATGTCAGCCAGCGCGCGGCCGAGTTTCTGGGCAAGCCGCTTGACCAGCTCAAGCTGATCACGTGCCACATCGGCAACGGAGCGAGCTGCACCGCGATTTTGCACGGCAAGTCGTACGATACGAGCATGGGCATGACGCCGCTTGAAGGGCTGATGATGGGGACGCGCAGCGGGGATCTGGACCCGGCGGTCGTGCCGTACACGATCAACAAGGAAGATTTGACGCTGAACGAGGTCAGCTCGATGCTGAACAAGCACAGCGGACTGATCGCCGTCTCGGGAGTCAGCAGCGATATGCGCGAGATCGTCGAGGCGATGAACGAAGGCAACGAGAAGGCGAAGCTGGCGTTCGACATGTACGCTTATCGGATTCGCAAATATATCGGCGCTTACGTCGCGGCGATGGATGGAGCCGATGCGATCATTTTCACCGCAGGCGTCGGGGAAAACTCGGACGTCTTGCGCAAGGCGGTCTGCGAGCGATTGACGTTCTTCGGCGTGCGGCTGGACGAGGAGAGGAACGCGATTCGCTCTTCGGAGCCGCGCAGAATTACGACCGACGATTCCGAGATCAGCGTGCTGGTCGTTCCGACGAACGAGGAGCTGCTGATCGCGCGGGATACGTTCCGGCTTGTCAAAAATAAAGCAGGCGGCCGGTAAGATAAGGCTGTTGCATATCGAACATCGGAAAGGGGCTGTGTCCATGGGACGTGTAGATTTGAAGACGATCGGCAGCTATGTCGGTCAGACGGTAACGTTCGGGGGCTGGCTGACGCGCAAGCGTTCCAGCGGTAAAATTCAGTTTCTGCAAATTCGCGACGGCATGGGCTTCATTCAAGGCGTGCTGGTCAAAGCGGAAGTGCCCGAGGAGGTATGGGAACGCGCGGGTCAGCTGACGCAGGAGAGCTCGTTCTACGTGACGGGCCTCGTGCGGGAAGAGCCGCGCAGTCCGTCCGGCTTCGAGCTGGCGGTGACGGGCATCGAGATTATCCAGATCGCCAAGGATTATCCGATCACGCCGAAGGAGCATGGGGTCGACTTCCTGATGGATCATCGCCATCTATGGCTGCGCGCGCCGCGTCAACGCGCCATTATGCGCATTCGCGCGCAAATCATCTCGGCGATACAGCAGTTTTTCGACGAGCGCGGCTTTACGCTCGTCGATCCGCCGGTACTGACGCCGTCTTCGTGCGAAGGCACGACGAACCTGTTCCATACGAAATATTTCGACGAGGACGCCTATTTGACGCAGAGCGGCCAGCTCTACATGGAAGCGGCGGCGATGGCGCTGGGCAAAGTATACTCGTTCGGCCCGACGTTCCGGGCGGAGAAATCAAAAACCCGGCGCCATCTGATCGAGTTTTGGATGATCGAGCCGGAGATGGCTTTCGTCGACCATGAAGAGAACTTGAACGTTCAGGAGCAGTTCATCGGTCATATCGTGGACCGGGTGCTAAGCAACTGCAAGGCCGAGCTGGCCGTGCTGGAACGCGACGTCGCCGCGCTCGAACGGGTGAAACCGCCGTTCCCGCGCATTACGTACGACAAAGCGCTTGAGCTGCTCCAGGAAATCGGCATGGATCTGCCTTGGGGAGAAGATTTCGGCGCGCCTCACGAGACGGCGATCGCCGAGAAGTTCGACCGGCCGGTATTCATCACCCACTATCCGGCGAGCTTTAAGGCGTTCTACATGAAGCCGGATCCGAACCGTCCGGAGGTCGTCCTGTGCGCGGACATGATTGCGCCGGAGGGCTACGGGGAAATCATCGGCGGCTCGCAGCGGATCGACGATCCGGAGCTGCTGGCGGAGCGATTCGCCGAGCACGAGCTGACGGAAGAAGCCTACGGCTGGTACATGGATCTGCGGAAGTACGGAACGGTGCCGCATTCGGGCTTCGGGCTCGGACTTGAGCGGGTCGTTGCCTGGATATGCGGCCTGGATCACGTTCGTGAGACGATCGCTTTCCCGCGCACGCTGTACCGGCTCTATCCGTAAACGAACGAAATCCGCTGAACGATAGACACGTTAAAGAGCAGACAGGGGATGAAACCGGGGGATGAACGATCGCAGTTCTTTGGCCAAGGGAATGGCGGAGGCATATATGGACGGAGCCGTCAGCATCCCGTACGCTTTGCTTCGAACCTACAGGGCGCTTAAGCTCACCGATACGGAAGCGATGCTGCTCATGCATCTGATCGCGTACCGTCAGCTGGAGCAAAACGAATTTCCGACGATCGAGCAGCTTCAGGAGAGATTGGGCTGCTCGCCGTCGGTCGTCGGGCAGGCGCTGCAGAAGCTGATGAAGCTCGGCTTCGTCGAGATCGACGAAGTGTTCGATCCGGCGAGCGGCGTCCAATCGGAGCGTTACAATCTGTCGGGGCTGTTTTACGAGATCGGGGCTCTGCTGTCGGCAGGAGAGCTGCCGATGCGGGCGGGACGGGCCGACGAGACGGCCGAGGCCGCCGATCGCGCGGCCGCCGTGCGGCCGGCACTGTCGCCGGTGACGGGCAGCCTGTTCTCGCTGTTCGAGCAGGAGTTCGGACGCCCGCTGACGCCGACGGAATACGAAATTATGAACGGCTGGCTCGACCAGGACCAGTATCCGGACGATCTGATCCGCTTCGCGCTGAAGGAATCGGTATTCGCGGGTAAGCTGAGCTTCCGCTACATCGACCGGATTTTGCTCGAATGGAGCCGCAACCGCGTCACGAACGTCGATCAAGCCCGCGATCATGCGCAGAAGTTTCGCGGCGGGCGGTGAAGTCCGGGGCGACGCCGCTGTCAAAAAATCCGCTTCCCTGTCTGCCGATTGCAGACGAGGAAGCGGATTTTTTTTGACAATTGCAGAAAGTATAAAATTCGCTATCCTGATCTGAATCGTCTCCGACAAAACGCATTCAAATTCGAAGTCAGCCCTTGCGGCCGTTTAAAAGTTCCCAACGGTACGCGTACTCGAACAGAAACTCGAACGCCTCCAGATGCTTTTTCGCCTCGAAGGCGTCTTTGCCCCAGGCGCATACGCCGTGCTTGCGGATAAGCAGGCCGGGTACGCGTGGATCGAGCCGTTCGGTAATTTCCGGGACGATGCGCGGCACGTCGGCGTAATTGGTCAGGATCGGCACGTCGATGCGCGCATCCTCTTCCCAAATGTTGAACGCCTTGATCAGCTCGACGCCTTGAATCGGAACGGCGCGGCGTTCCCAGAACCACTCGGAGACGAGGTTGTTAAATACGCTATGAATATGGAAAATGGCGCCCGCACCAGTCAGTCGGTAAATTTCGCGGTGCAGCGAAGTCTCGGCGGAGGGCTTGAGCGTCGTCGCCTCGCACGGCTTGCCGTCCTGATCGACGAACAGGAAGTCCTCCGGCGTCGAGCGCGTCTTGTCCTTGCCGCTTGCCGTAACGGCGAAATAGAAGCGGTCGGGCGAGTAGGGGCCGATCCGCATCGACAGATTGCCGCCAGTGCCGGCGAACCAGCCGCGCGAGGCGAATTCTGCCTTTACTTCGGTAAACTCGCCGAGCACTCGGCGCTTCTCTTCGGTCGTAATGTCCGCGAAGCTCATGAGCGCAAGCCCCCTTGTTCAAGATGATGAATGACGTCGTGGAACGTCTCGAACGGCAGGTGCGGAAGTCCGAGCTCTTGGCACTTGTCCGTCAAATGGGAGCGGGAGAAGACGAGGTCGACGATCTTCGCTCCGGGAAAATCGGTGACGCTGTCCCCGATCAGAATGCGATAGTGGCTGTCCGCCGGGAAGCGGCGGATGACGGCGGTTTTGCACATGCCGCAGCGGCCGCGGTTGTCGCAATGGTCGTCGCAGTCGTGCGGCCACGTAATCCGGATGCTGTCCCCGCTGAAGTCGCTGCCGTTGCAGTAAATATGGTCGGCCGGAATGCCGAACGGCGCCAGCAGCGGATGGACGAAGAAGTCGATGCCGCCGCTCGTGACGTAGAACGGCACGTCGTGGGCCTTGCACCAGTCCAGCAGCTCGGCGAAGCCCGGACGGATGCCCGCGCTCGTCAAGATGTAATCTCTGACCTCGTCCTTCATGGAAGAAGGGAGGAGCGCGAACATCTCGCCGACGCCTTGCTTGACGGACTTCGTGTCGGCAATGATTTCCTGAACGATCTCATCCCAACCCGGCGGGTTAAAATGCTTCATGACGGCGATGATATTGTCGCTGAGCGTGATCGTGCCGTCAAAGTCGCAGAACAATACCGGTTGACGCGGAAACTTAGCTGTCGTGCCGCTCAAGATGTGCGTACCCCCCAGCGTTCGATCGCGATGCGCAATTCCTCGTGATTTTCAGCGTATTTTTCCAGCGGGACTCCCGACTTGGTTGCGTCTACCGCCTGACGGAACGCGCGTCCTCCGGCAGCCGCGCCTCCGGGATGACCGTGCACGCCGCCGCCCGCATTCACGACAACTTCGGGGCCGAAGTCTCCCATAATCAGCGGCACGAGGCCTGGATGAATGCCTGCGGACGGAACCGGGAACGCCGGCTTCTGCGGCAGCCCGGGCACAAGCAGCGCCTCCATGACTGCGAG
>Ga0065721_10003994_pt1 | contig 48599 bp, 48 predicted proteins | sample Mesricmetagenome_FD_59108 | JGI IMG/M metagenome (GOLD analysis project Ga0065721, IMG submission 59108) | Mesophilic microbial community from rice straw/compost enrichment Sample: eDNA_1 v2 (version 2) | ecosystem: Engineered > Solid waste > Grass > Composting > Bioreactor | place: USA: Davis...
ATGGCCGTAACGGCTGGGAGGAATCCCCCTCACCCGTCTCGGCCTTTGGCCGATCCACCCTCTCCCCGAGGGGGAGAGCAATAGAAAGAGCCGCCCCTTGTCAGAGGTTAGCCGACCAATTCGTCGTCGGAGAAGAAGAACTTGATTTCCTGGGCGGCGGTTTCCGGCGCGTCGGAGCCGTGGACCGAGTTTTCGCCGACGGAGAGGGCGAAGAGCTTGCGGATGGTGCCTTCGGCGGCGTTTTCCGGGTTGGTGGCGCCCATGATCTCGCGGTTCTTGAGGATGGCGCCTTCGCCTTCCAGGACCTGGACCACGACGGGCGAGGCAATCATCTGCTCGACCAGTTCGCCGAAGAAGGGGCGCTCCTTGTGGACCGCGTAGAAACCTTCGGCCTGTTCGCGGGTCATGTGGATCTTCTTCAGCGCGATCGGGCGCAGGCCGTTCTCTTCGAACTTGGCGATGATCTGGCCGATCAGGTTGCGGCGGACGGCATCGGGCTTGATGATGGAGAAGGTACGTTCGATCGCCATGGCGGTCATGTCCTGCATTAGCTTGGAAAAGGTGGGGCCTTTTAGCGGGAGCCTGTGTCGGGCGCAAGACGGGGTGTCCGATATCAGGCGCCGGTGCCTGGGAGCACCCCCTCCCAGCTTCGCTAGGCCCTGTCGGCCAAGCTGCGCTACCTCCCCCATCGAGGGGGAGGTGAAGTCCGGTGTTTGCCGTGGCGGTGTGCCAGCCACGATGGCGCATCCTCCCCCTAGCGGAGAGGTGAAGTCCGGCGTTTGCCGTGATCAGTCCTTGTCGACTTCGGTGGTGTCGACGGCCATGACCTGGCCGTCGGGGGCGAGCAGGGTCACTTCGACGCGGGTGACGTCGGGGCCGGCGGGGATGGCTTCCTTGATCTCGTGTTCGACCAATTGCATGGTGCAGACTTCGGCGGTGCTGGCGATCTGCAGGGTCACTGCGAGCGTGCCGTCGGTGACGTCGCCGAGCTGAGCTTCGCCGACTTCCTCGCAGGCGCCGCCGTCATATTCGAATTCGATCAGCACCTGGCGGGAATTGAGGCGGTCGGCATCGAGATCGTCGAGCTTGACGCGGTCCTGGGCCATGGCGGGGAATGCGAGGGCGGCGCTGGCCAGGGCGACGATGGCAATACGATTGGCGATCATTGAAAACCTCTTTTGCTGGCGATGAACATCCGCCCGATCCGCATGGATAGAGACAAATCGGGCGACAGAGTGACGTGCGGTTGCCTTATCGGTGCAGAGAAACTAATTCAGCGGCAAGGAATTTCTTGCGTCCCCTGCCCCTCTGCGCGCGCGGGGTCGACGCGCAGCGGATAGACGAATTGCCATGTTGAGCATCAATAACCTGACCTATCGCATCCAGGGCCGCGTGCTGCTGGAAGACACCTCGCTGGTGCTGCCCGACGGGGTGAAGGCCGGCTTCGTGGGCAAGAACGGCACGGGCAAGACCACCCTGTTTCATCTGATCCAGGGCCATATCGGCGCGGATTCGGGCTCCATCGACGTCAATAGAAAGGCGCGGATCGGCGCGGTGGCGCAGGAAGCGCCGGCCGGCGAGGAAAGCGTGCTGGACGTGGTGCTGGCCGCCGACAAGGAGCGCACGGCGCTGATGGCGGAGGCCGAGACGGCGACCGATCCGGACCGGATCGGCGAAATCTACACGCGGCTGGCCGATATCGACGCGCATACGGCCGAAGCGCGGGCATCGTCGATCCTCAAGGGCCTCGGCTTCGAGCAGGACAAGCAGAATGCGCCCACGCGGGAGCTCTCCGGCGGCTGGCGCATGCGCGTGGCCCTGGCGGCGGTGTTGTTCAGCCAGCCGGACCTGCTGCTGCTGGACGAGCCGACGAACTATCTCGACCTCGAAGGAACGCTGTGGCTGGAAAAGTACCTGGCCACCTATCCCTATACGGTCTTCCTCATCAGCCACGATCGCGACCTGCTCAACAAGGCGGTCAATTCCATCGTGCATCTCGAGCATCGCAAATTGACCTTCTACAAGGGCAATTACGACACGTTCGAGACGACGCGCCGGATGCAGATGGAGCTCAACAACAAGAGCCGCGAAAAGACGCTGGAGCAGATCGCGCATCTGCAGAAATTCGTCGACCGCTTCAAGGCCAAGGCGACCAAGGCCAAGCAGGCGCAGGCGCGCGTGAAGATGATCGAAAAGCTCAAGCCGCCCGAGGCGATGTTCGACGAGCATGCGGCGCCGTTCCAGTTCCAGCAGCCCAAGGTGGAATTGCCGACGCCGATGATCACGCTGGACGGCGTCTCCACGGGCTATGGCGACAAGGTGATCCTGCGCAATATCACCCAGCGCATCGACCCCGATGCCCGCATCGCGCTGATCGGCGTCAACGGCAACGGCAAGTCAACCTTTGCCAAGCTCCTGGCGGGCGACATTCCGGTGATCGACGGCCATATGCGGATCAACAAGAAGCTCAATATCGCCCATTTCGCGCAGCACCAGATGGACAAGCTCAAGCCCGAGCAGACGCCGCTGGAGCATGTGGCCGAACTCATGCCGCTGGACAACGAGGCCAGGCGCCGGAGCCGGCTGGCGCAGATGGGCCTGACCACGAGCCGCATGGACACCAAGGCGAAAAACCTTTCGGGTGGCGAGCGGGCGCGGCTGCTGATGGGGCTGATCACCTTTTCGGGGCCATCGATGATGATCCTCGACGAGCCGACCAACCATCTCGATATCGATAGCCGCGATGCGCTGGTCTATGCGCTCAACGATTACCAGGGCGCGGTGCTGATCATTTCGCACGACCGGCACCTGATCGAGGCGACCTGCGACACGCTGTGGATCGCCGAGGGCGGGACGATCCGCGAACTGGACGAGGACCTCGACAGCTACCAGCGCAACATCACCTCCAACAAGGACGGCAAGGGCGGCGGGGGAACCGGCGCGCGCAAGGCCAGCAAGCAGGAGGCGGCGGCGCGGCGGGCGGAACTGGCCCCGCTCAAGAAGTCCATCAGCGATGCCGAAAACAAGATCGGCAGACTCAAGACCGAGATCGACAAGATCGAGGCGCAATTGGCCGATCCGGCGGTCTATAACGGGGCGCCGGACCGGCTGATCGCGCTGGGCAAGGACAAGGCGCGGTTCAGCAGCGACCTCGAAGCCATCGAGGAAAAATGGCTGGAGCTGAGCGCGGAGCTGGAAGAGGCGGAGCGGGTTTAGGGGGCTGCGGGAGGCAGCCAAAGCCGTCCGGCCCTCCGTCACCGCCGGGCTTGTCCCGGTGGTCCATGCGATGCAACGGCAAGACTGGATTGCCGGGACAAGCCCGGCAATGACCATGGGGATGAGGATGAGGATGGGGGTTCAGGCCTATCAGCAATCCCCACAGTCATGTGAGCATGCTGCACCTTCAGAACCCCCACTCCGGCCCTCCCCTCAAGGGGGAGGGAGAGAAAGAGCCGAACGTGCACAACGAGCGGAAGCGTTCAACGTGAACACTTCCGCGAAGGGGGATGGCGCCCGGACCTTCCACATGTTCACCAAGCCGGCGCGAGGGCGTTGACTTGGCGGCGGTCTTGACCTTTGCTGGCACGGTGACTGGCTTTGAGGGATGTAATGCGACGGCTGTTTTTCTTTATGATCGTCGCCCTTTCGGGCCTTGTCGCCAGCCCCGCGCAGGCCGATCCACTGGCCGGGATGAGCAAGGCGCAGCGCGCCGAGACGCTGCGTTTCGCGGTCAATAACAGCCTGTTCACGCTCTATCACGAGGTGGGCCACCTGCTCATCGACAAGCTGAAGCTGCCGCTTCTGGGGCGGGAAGAGGACGCGGCGGACAATATCGCCACCTGGATCCTGTTGCAGAAGGGCACGCCCGAGGCCAACCAGGCGCTGGAAGACGCGGCCAAGGGCTGGAAAATGTCGGGCGAGCTCTATGGCGACCGCTATGACGACGCCGATTTCGCCGCCGGCTATACGCCGGACCGGCACCGCTCGATGCAGATCGTGTGCCTGATGGTGGGCGCGGATGGCTCGGCCTTCCGGCCGGTGGCCAATTCCTTCTCCATGCAGGCCGAGCGCCAGCGGAGCTGCCATTTCGACTACGAGGTGGTCGACCGCTCCATCAGCGCGCTGCTGGACGGCCAGGGGCCGGGCACCAAGGTCGTCGTGGACTACCAGGCTTCGGGCGGGCGGCTGCGTCAGGCCGAGCGCGTGCTGCGCCAGAGCGGCATTTTCGACGCCGTGGCCGACGAGGTGCGCCGGGGTTATCGCATGGAAGGTCGGGTGAAATTCACCGCGCAGCGCTGCGGCGAGCCCAATGCCTTCTACGATACCGAAACGACCGAAGTGATCTTCTGCTACGAATTGGTGCAGGATTTTCTCGACATGTATGCCGCCGAGATCGGCGCGCCGGGGCGGCGCTATTAGCTGAAGCCGACATAGCGGCCGGGCCGGTGATTGAGCGCGATGATCATGTTGAGCACCAGCGCGCCGGCCACCGAATAGAGCACCCGGTCGAAGGGCAGGATGAAGAAGGCCGCGACCAGGATCACCGCATCGACGCCGAGCTGGAAATAGCCGGCGCGGATGTTGAAATTGTCCTGGAGATAGAGCGCCAGGATATTGATGCCGCCGACGCTGGCCTTGTGGCGGAACAGCGAGAGAATGCCCAGGCCCATGAGCCCGCCCCCGACCAGGGCGGCAAAGAGCGGATCGATGCGCTCGATGCCGATCCAGCCCGGCACCTGGCCGGTGAACAGGGAGACCAGCGCCACCGAAGCCATGGTCTTGAGGGCGAAGGGCCAGCCCATGCGCAGCAGAGCCAGCGCGTAGAAGGGCAGATTGATGGCGAAGAACAGCCAGCCGAAGGGAATGCCGGTGACATATTGGAGGAGCAGCGCCAGGCCAGCCGTGCTGCCGGTGGTCAATTGCGCCTCGGCATAGAAGGCGATGCCGAGGGATACCAGCATGGTGCCGATGAGAATGGCGAAGATGTCCTCGTACCAGCGGTGATGGCTGGGCGAGGACAGGTCGGGGGTCATGCCCGTTTCACCCAGCGGCCCGATTCCTGCTGCCAATAGGTGACCGCGTTGCCCTCGCGCAGGGCCTTCCAGGCCAGGCGCGCTTCGGCGACGGCATCGGGATCGTGGCCGGAAAAGAGATAGACGAGGCGCTGATAGCCATCGCCGGACTGCGGCACGGCGCGATCCACGAAGAAGCGCACCGAGGCGCCGTTCGGATTGTCCGGCTCGGTGGTCAGCACGATGGGCTGGAGCGCATCGGCCTCGTCCCCGGCCAGGCCATGGGGCAGGAAACTGTCGTCGCGAAAGGTCCAGAGATGGCTGTCCAGCGCCTCGGCGCGTTCGCGCGAGCCGACCTCGATGACGGCACGCCAGCCGCGCTCGAGCGTCTTTTCCAGCAGGAGCGGAATGACGGCCTCCAGCGGCTGGGATTCGAGGTGGTAGAAAAGGACTTCGGCCATGGCCGGAGCTTAGCGTTTCGCGCGGTGTTTCGGCTAGGGCATTTTGCAGTCGCGAGGGGTGGACGTGCGGGCGCGGATGGGTCAATCGACCATTGTTTCGCCACGCGAACTACCGCAAGGTGCCGCCGGCCGGACCTCGAACGGATATCGATGAAGAAACTCACCGCCTATTTGACGCGCCTGTTCGCGACCGACTCGCTGGTCCTGTTCGGGATCGTCTGCGTGCTGCTGTGGCTGGTGAACTGCCTGCGCTCGTTCGAGGTGGTGTCGGTGAAGGGTCAGGGCTTCGGGACGCTGGCCCTGCAGGCGCTCTATACGATGCCGCCGCTGGCGCTGTCGTTCTTCTATATCTGCGTGGGCATCGGCATGGTGCGGGCGCTGACGGCGCTGCAGAACAGCCACGAATTGCACATCATCCATACGAGCCGCGGCCTGCCCGGCCTGTGGCACGCGACCATGGCCACGATCGGCGCGGCGTCCGTGGCGGCGCTGCTGCTGTCCCATGTCGCCGAGCCCTGGGCCAACCGGCAGCTCAACGTGCTGTCCTCGGCCATCGCGGCGGACCTGGTCAGCTCGACGCTCAAGCCCAATCGCTTCACCCAGGCGACGCCGGGCGTGGTGATGCTGATCGGCGGGCGCGAGGATGGCGGGGCAATCACCGAATTCTTCGCCGACGACCGCCGCGACCCGGAAACGCGCCGCACCTATATCGCCAAATCGGCGCGGGTTATGGCGCTGGGCGATGAATATATCCTCGAGCTGCATGACGGGGTGATGCAATATCTGGGCGATGACGGGCGCTATTCGGAAATCCGCTTCGCGCGCTACGACATCAATGTGGAGAGCCTGAGCCAGCCGGCGGCCTGGGTCGATCCACTGCTGGAACGGAACAGCTTCCAGATGGTCGCCGAGGCCCTGGCAACCGGGGAATGGCCGCCGGCCGTGGTGAGCCATTTGCTCAACCGGTCGGTGGAAGCGCTGCGGGTGATCGGGCTCTGCCTGTTCGTGCTGGCTATTGCCGGGTTCCCGAGCGGGCGGCGGGCCCGCATCCGCATCCCGCTCGAAGCGGTGGTGATGCTGGTGGCGTTCATCGAGCGCGGGATCGGCTCCTACAGCCCGCTGGGCACCGGCACGGGCGCCGTGCTGCTGGTCGCGATCTCGACGGCGATCCTGGCCGTTCGCCTCTGGCCGCGCCGGACGCGGATGGAGGCCCCGGCATGATAAACCGCATCGACCGGCTGGTGCTGGCGCGGCTGGGCAGCCGCATCCTGGTGACCGTTCTCATCTTCTACGGCCTGATCGCGCTGGTGGAATCGCTGGATACCTGGCGCTTCAACCATGTGAGCGAGCAGAAGGGCGTGCCCATGGCCATCCTGATGGTAGCGATGAGCGCGGTGCGCTGGACGATCAAGACCCTGCCGGTGACGGTGTTGCTGGGGGGCATCCTGGGCCTGATCGACCTCAAGGCGCGGCACGAGCTGACGGTGATCAAGGCCAGCGGCATCTCGATCTGGCGGGTGCTGCGGGCGCCCGTGGCGGCGCTGGTGCTGGTGAGCTTCGTCATCGCGCTGGGCGCGGAAACCATCAGCACTCAGATCAACCGCGAACTCAGCCCCACCCCGCCCGGACAGGCGGCCCAATTGACGCCGGCGGGCGAGATCTGGCTGGAGCAGCGCAGCGGCGACACCCATTACGTGCTGATGGCCCGCGGCATGGCGCCAGGCGGATCGACGCTGACCAATGTGACGCTGTTCCATCTCGGCGCCAGCGACGTGCCCAGGATGGAGGCGGAAGAGGCCAGGCTCGACAACGGCTTCTGGCACATGAAGGTGGCGCTGGCGCGCACCGCCGATGCCCCGCCCTACCGGGTCTATGACGTGCGGGTGCCCACCATGTCCTCGGCGGCGGAAATCAGCCTGCAAACGGCCTCGACGGAGGACCTGACCTTTTTCGAACTGGCGGCGCTGCTGGAGCGCGGCGTGGCCGACCCCAGCATAAGGGCGGCCACCAGCATGCGGCTGGTCAAATTGCTGGCGCTGCCGCTGGTGCTGGCGGGCTCGCTGCTCATCGCCTTCGCCTTCACCGCCGGCTATAGCCGCAATACGCAATACGGCCCGGCGGTGCTTTACGGCATGGTGCTCGGCTTCATCGTCTTCGTGATCACGGAAATGGCAGATCGGGGGGGATCGACCGGGGTACTGGACCCGGTCTTCGCCGCCATCGGCCCGGCCATTGTCGCAATCGTGATCGGGCTGACCGTGCTGTTGTACAAGGAGGATGGGTGGGCTTAGGGGGCGTGACATTCTGATTTAATACCCACCCTCCCGAAGACCTCATGGTGAGCCTGTCGAACCACGAGGTCGAGCACGCCGGACCTTCAGTGCCACGACCTCGCCCTTCGACAGGCTCAGGATGAGGTCTACTGGATTTCTTCAGCCAGCGAGCTTCACGCAATCTTGGGGTGACGCCCCCTCTATTCGGATTTTGGCCGTATTCGTCGCCCAATTGACAGCAAGGACCGGACGCCGCATTGAAGGCGTTGCGAAACGAGCGGACCCGACCATGACATTTGCAGATTTCCGGCGTGCGACTGCCGCCCTGTTCATTGCCCTGACTGTGGCCCTGGGTGCGGCGCTGCCGGCACAGGCAGCGACCGTGGTGACGGTCAATGGCGAGCCGATCAGCGACATGCAGGTCGCCCAGCGCGTGCGGCTGTTCCAGATGGAAGGCAATAATTCCGGCCGCAACGGCGCGCTGGAACAATTGATCACCGAAGCCATCCAGCTTCAGGAAGCCAAGCGGCTGGGCATTACCGTATCCAATGCGCAGGTGGATTCGGCCTTCCTGCAGATCGCCCGCAACCTCAATGTCAGCCGGGACCGGCTGCAGGAGATCTTGCAGCAGGGCGGCGTTGGCGCCGAAACCCTGCAGGCGCGGCTGCGCGCCGCCATCGCCTGGAACGCGGTGGCCGAGCAGGCGGTGATGCCGCAGGTGCAAATCTCGGAGCTCGAGCTGGACCAGCAGGCGGCCCAGCAGGTCGCCGACTACCAGAATTTCGACTATATCCTCAAGGAAGTGACCTTTATCGGCGGCGGTGGCCGCTCGGGCCAGGCCAATAGCTATCGCGCCAATTTCGCCGGCTGCGACAGCGCCGTGCCGCTGTCGCTGACCTTCACCGATGTCGCGGTGGTGGATGTCGGCCGCCGGCACGCCACGCAATTGCCCGATGCGATCGCCCGCGAACTGGCCGGGCTCAATGTGGGCGGCATCACCAAGCCGCGCGCGGTGGAAAGCGGGCTTTCCATGCTCGCCGTCTGCGAGAAGGTGCAGGCGCAGGACCTGACCTTCGTGAAGGGCGGGCTGCGCGAGGAAGCCGGGGCCGGTGCCTATGAGCGCGAAGCCAAGGCCTATCTCGACCGGCTGCGCGCCAACGCCAAGATCATCCGGAACTGAGGCGGCGCGGAAGGAAGAGCTTCCGCTTCATCATAAGAAAAATCGCAGCCGCATATCCTGCGGCTGCTGCTTTTTGGGGGCAGCATGACCACGCCGCTGGCGGTGACGATGGGGGAACCGGCCGGGATCGGGCCCGACCTGCTGCTGGCGCTCTATGCGCAGCGGCGGGAGCGCAACCTGCCCGCATTCGTCGTGTTCGGACATGCCGGCTTCCTGCGGGACCGCGCCCGGCGGCTGGGCCTCGATATCGCGGTGGCCGAGGCCGGCGCAGTGGCGGCCACGGAAATCTTCGACGCGGCCCTGCCGGTCGTGCCCCTTGCCGGGACGGTCGCCGACCGGCCGGGCGAATTACAGACCGAGGCCGCACCGGTGGTGATCGAGGCGATCGTTCAAGCCGTCGCCGCCACCCTGGAAGGGCAATGCCGGGGTGTCGTGACCGCGCCGATCCACAAGAGCGCGCTTTATCATGCCGGGTTCCGGCATCCGGGACATACCGAATTCCTGGCCGAACTCTGCGCCGTGGACGGCAAGGCGGCATTGCCGGTGATGATGCTGGCGCATGAGGATCTGCGCACCGTGCCGCTGACCATCCATGTGCCGCTGAAAGACGTGCCGGCGCTGGTGACGCAGGCGCTGATCGTGGAGACGCTGGGTGTGATGGCGCATGACCTGCGGACGCGGTTCGGGATCGCGGCGCCCCGCATCGCAGTGGCCGGGCTCAACCCGCATGCGGGAGAGGACGGGGCCATCGGACGGGAGGAAATCGAGGTGATCGCGCCGGCGCTGGCCGCGGCGCGGACCGAGGGGATCGACGCCGTGGGCCCCCTGCCCGGCGATACGCTGTTCTATCCGCCGCATTGGCGGCAATATGATGCGGTGCTCGCCATGTATCACGACCAGGCGCTGATCCCGATCAAGACCGTGGCCTTCGATGCCGGGGTGAACGTGACGCTGGGCCTGCCCATCGTGCGGACATCGCCGGACCATGGCACGGCCCTGGGCCTGGCCGGCACGGGCAAGGCCTCGGCCGCCAGCTTCGCGGCCGCCATCGCCATGGCCGACAGAATGACGAGGCCCGGGGCATGAGCCAGATCGACAAGCTGCCGCCGCTGCGCGAGGTGATCGCCCAGCATGGCCTGCGCGCCAAGAAGGAATTGGGGCAGAATTTCCTGCTCGATCTCAACCTGACGGCGCGGATTGCCCGGGTGGGCGGATCGCTGGAAGGCGTGCGCATCATCGAGGTGGGCCCCGGCCCCGGCGGGCTGACGCGGGCCCTGCTGGCCGAAGGCGCGAAAGAGGTGATCGCCATCGAGCGCGATGCGCGGGCGCTGCCGGCGCTGGCGGAGATCGCGGATGCCTATCCGGGGCGGCTGACGGTGATCGGCGGCGACGCCATGGAGATGGATTACCGCATGCTGGCCGACGGGCCGACGCGGATCGTCGCCAACCTGCCCTATAATATCGGCACGCAATTGCTGACCGGCTGGCTGACCATGGAGCCCTGGCCGCCGTTCTTCGAAAGCCTGACGCTGATGTTCCAGCGGGAAGTGGCCGAGCGGATCGTGGCGCGGCCGGGGGACGATGCCTATGGGCGGCTGGGCGTGCTGGCGGGCTGGCGCAGCACGGCGCGGATCGCCTTCAATGTCGGCAGGCAGGCTTTCGTGCCGCCGCCCAATGTCACCTCGGCCGTGGTGCATATCGTGCCCAAGCCGGTGGAAGAGGGCCTGCCGGTGAAACTGGTGGAACAGGTGACCAAGGCCGCCTTCGGGCAGCGGCGCAAGATGGTGCGCCAATCGCTGAAATCGCTGGGCGTGCCCATGGAGGGCTTGCTGGCGGCGGCCGGACTGAAGGGCGACGAGCGGGCGGAGGACCTGCCGATAGAGGCGTTCCTGGCCATGGCACGGGCATTGCCGGGGTTAAGGTAGAGGCTGGAAAGTGCGGCGCCATCGCCCTCTCTCCCCTCAGGGGAGAGGGCTGGGGTGAGGGGTGAAAGCCTAGCGGGTAGGCCGCAGACCTGGACCCCTCATCCGGCGCTGCGCGCCACCTTCTCCCCTCAGGGGAGGAGGGAAGGCGGCGGCGCTTTGTCGGGCACCGACAACGGCGGCACGAATACCAGCCTGACCGCCACCAGCAGCGCCAGAAGCCCTGCCCCGCCGCTGACCAGCAGGACGCCGGGCCAGGCCCAGGCGGTCCAGGCATAGCCGCCCATCGTGCCGAGGATGGAGGCGCCCAGGTAATAGGCCACGAGATAGATGGCGGAGGCCTGGGCCCGGCCGATGCGGGCGCGGCGGGTGACCCAGGCGCTGGCAATGCCATGGGCGGCGAAGAAGCCCATGGTGGCAATGGCGAGGCCCATGATGATGAAGGGGGTCGAGGGAATGGCGGCGACGGCGATGCCGGCGCATTGCACCGCCACCAGCGCCCAGAACACCTTACGGCGGCCAAGGCGCTGGGACAGGCCGCCGGCCCAGGTGGAGCTGGCGCTGCCCAGCATATAGACGAGAAAGATGGCGGCGATGGCCGAATGGCTGAGCGCGAAGGGCGGCAGGGCCAAGCGGAAGCCGGCATAATTGTAGAGCGTGACGAAGCCCCCCATCAGCAGGAAGGCGCTGGCGAAGAGCCAGGGCAAGGCGGCATCGTCGAAACTGGCGCGGCAGCGGCGCCAGAGTTCGGGCAGGCGGATGGGATCGCGCAGGGAATGGCGCGGCTGCGGCAGCAGCAGCGCGACGGCCAGGGCCGCGAGCAGGATGAGCCCGGCGAGAATGCCGGTGCCGATGCGCCAGCCCAGGAGATCGGAGAGGACGCCGGAAATGACGCGGCCGGCCATGCCGCCCAGCGCGGTGCCGCCGATATAGAGGCCCATGGAAAAGCCGAGGGCCTCGGGATCCATCTCCTCGGACAGATAGACCATGGCGACGGCGGGAATGCCGGCCAGGGTGAGCCCCATGAGCGTGCGCAGGGTGATCAATTGCCACCAGACCTGGGTAAACGGCAGCAAGATACCGAGCGCGGCACTGATCAGCAGGGCGCCGACGATGAGGCGGCGGCGGCCGAGGCGATCGGCGAGCATGCTGGCGGGAATGAGCGCCATGGCCATGGTGGCGGTGGTGGCCGAGAGGGCCAGAGAGGCGGTGCCGGCATCGCGTACCCAATATTCGGCGAACATGGGCAGCAGGGGCTGCACCGAATAGAGCGAGGCGAAGACAGAAAAGGCGGCGAGAAAGAAGGCGATATTGGCCCGGATGAAATCGGGGGTGCCGCGACGGATGGCGGGGACCATTTCTACCACGGCGTCATTCCCGCGAAAGCGGGAACCCCCGTTTCCCGCCGGCCCCAAACAGAGGTCCCCGCTTTCGCGGGGATGACCCTGTGGGTGGGAAGCGGATGGTCCATCCTCATCTTTTCAAAGAGAATCGATCTGGCTTTGCAAGTCTTTGACGAAGCTGGCTAAATTCGTCTGGCGTTCGCGCTTGAGGCGAGCGGAGGCCAGGATCGAACGGACCCGTCCCACCGAATTTTCCAGATCCTCGTTGACGATGACGTAGTCGTATTCGGCGAAGTGCTCCATCTCGACGCGGGCATTCTTGAGGCGCTTTTCGATGGTGCCGACCGAATCCTGGGCGCGGCGTTCGAGACGGGCGCGCAATTCCTTGATCGAGGGCGGCAGGATGAAGACCGTGACCATGTCGGCGCGGGCCTTTTCATAGAGCTGCAAGGTGCCCTGATAGTCGATGTCGAAGAGGATGTCGTTGCCGGCGGCGAGCTGTTCTTCGACCTGGGCGCGGGGCGTGCCGTAGAAATTGCCGTGCACCTCCGCCGATTCCAGCAATTCGCCATCGCGGCGCATGCGCTCGAAGGTGGGCACGTCGATGAAATGATAATGCTTGCCGTCAACCTCGTCGGTGCGCCGGGCCCGGGTGGTGACCGAGACGGAGAGCCTGATATTGGGATCGGCCCCGAACAGCGAGCGCGATATGGAGGATTTGCCGGCACCCGACGGAGAGGCAATCACCAGCATGACGCCGCGGCGCTGAAATTCCATTTCGCAACTCTATTCGATGTTCTGAACCTGCTCGCGTAGTTGATCGATCGCCGCCTTGAGGTCAAGACCGATGGCGGTCAGCTCCACCGCGTTTGCCTTGGAACAGAGCGTATTGGCCTCGCGGTTGAATTCCTGGGCGAGGAAATCGAGGCGCCGCCCCACCGGGCCGCCCTCCCCGATCAGCTTGCGGGCAGCGGCGATATGGGCGCGCAGACGGTCGAGTTCTTCCTGGATATCGGCCTTGGTGGCCAGGATGAGCGCTTCCTGGGCGATGCGGTCCTGCGGGAGGGCGATATCGGCGGCCAGCAGGGCCAATTGCTCGCGCAGCCGGGCCTCGACATGCTCGCGGGAGCGGGCGGGATGGGCCTCGGCGCGGGCGACCAGTTCGGCAATGATATCGAGATGGCCGCTCAGCACGGTGGCGATTTCGGCGCCTTCCTCCCGGCGCGCCGCGGCCAATTTCTCCACCGCCTCGGCCGCGCAATCCAGCAACAGGCGGGAGAGTTCGTCCTCGTCCGCGTCCCCTGCCCCATCATCGAGTTCCAGCACGCCGGGCAGAGCCAGGATGCCATCGAGCCGGGCGGGCCCGGCCACGATGCGGCTGTCGAGGTCCTCGATGACGGCAAGCACCGTTTCGAGGGCCTGCTTGTTGACGCGGACGGCGCCAGTGCCGGCCTGGCGGTCGATGCTGGCCGTGAGATTGACGGAGCCCCGGCTCAGGGTCTTGCCCAGCAATTGCCGCAGCGCGATCTCGGCAGCGTCGAGACCGGGCGCGAGGCGCAGGCGCATGTCGAGGCCGCGGCCATTGACGGACTTGATCTCGACGCGCAGGCGCATGGCACCGCTTTGCCGCTCGGCGCGGGCAAAGCCGGTCATGCTGGAGAGCGCGGCCGTCACTGCTGGACTTCGCCGGCCTCTTCGGCCTCCTCCGCTTCCAGAGCCTGGCGGGCCGCTTCCGCCTCCGCCTCGGCCTGTGCCGCCGCTTCCGCCGCTATGGCCCGATAGGCGGCCACGTTGCGCTGATGTTCGGCATAGGTCTCGGCAAAGACGTGGCCCTCCCTGGGCGTGGCGCCCTTGGCGACGAAATAGAGATAATTGTGTTCATCCGGATGGGCGACGGCGCGCAGGGCGTCGATCCCCGGATTGGCGATGGGCGTCGGGGGCAGGCCATCGATCTGGTAGGTATTGTAAGCGGTGCGCTCCTCGATCTCGGAGCGGCGGATGCCGCGATCGAGCGTCGATTGGCCCAGGGTGATGCCATAGATGATGGTGGGGTCCGATTGCAGGCGCATGCCGGTGCGCAGGCGATTGACGAAGACGGCGGCCACCTGCGGGCGCTCGGAGGCCACGCCGGTTTCCTTTTCAACCACCGAGGCCAGGATCAGCAATTCGGCGGGCGAGGCCAGCGGCAGATCGGGCTGGCGGGTCTCCCAGACTTCGGCGAGCGCCTGGGTCATGGCGAGCTGCATCTTGTCCAGCACCGATTGGCGGGTGTCGCCGGGGGTGTAGTCATAGCTGCCGGGCAGGATGGACCCTTCGGGCGGCAATTGGCCGATCGCGCCGGTCAGCCGGTCATCGGCATTGATGCGCTGAATGGCCTGCCAGACGGTCCAGCCCTCGGGAATGACCACGGCATATCGCAGCGGATTGCCCTCGGTCAGTTCCTTGTAAATCTCGGCCATGCTGGCGCCGGCGGGAATGCGGAAATCGCCGGCCTTGATGACGGTGTTCTGTTCGACGCGGGTGCCAAACTGGCTGAAAATCAGCGCATTGGAAATCAGCCCCTGCTCTTCCAGGCGCGTGGCGGTGCTGGAGAGCGAAGACCCCGATTCGACCCGGAAGACACGCTCTTCGCCGAGCGGCCCTTCGCCGTAATATTGCGATGCGACAAAGATGAAGCCGCCCGCCACCACGACAAGGCCGATCACCAGCAGGGTAAGAAGGCCATTGAGAATGTCGACAAGGGCATTGCCGGAACGGCGGCGGCGACGTTTTCTGCGGTCGTTCATCGGTTCAGCTTCACTCGCAATAGGCCGCTTTCGGATAGAGACGGCCGTTTTTGATGATATTTTGCGCCAAACTGTGGCGAAGCGCCGACAAAGACAAGGGGCACATGGCGGTTAAGCGCATGTGCCCCCATCAAATTCGTTATGCGGCCCAGAATGGCGGCGCGCGGCTCAGTCGGCCTTGCGCATGACCAGGGTGGCGTTGGTGCCGCCGAAGCCGAAGCTGTTGGACAAGGCCACGTTGATTTCCTTCTTGAGCGCCTTGTGGGGCACGAGATTGATCTCGGTCTCGACCGAAGGATTGTCCAGGTTCAGCGTGGGCGGAGCGACGCCGTCGCGCATGGCGAGCAGGCAGAAGATCGCTTCCACCGAACCGGCGGCGCCCAGGAGATGGCCGACGGCGGACTTGGTGGAGCTCATCACCGTCTTCGGGGCGGCATCGCCCAGCACGCGGGTGACCGCGCCCAGCTCGATTTCGTCGCCGAGCGGCGTCGAGGTGCCGTGGGCGTTGATATAATCGATATCGGAGGCGGAAATGCCGGCGCGCTTGATGGCCGCGCTCATGGCGCGGAAGCCGCCATCGCCATCGGGCGACGGGGCGGTGATGTGATAGGCATCGCCGCTGAGGCCATACCCGATCACTTCGCCATAAATCTTGGCGCCGCGGGCCTTGGCCCGCTCGTAATCCTCGAGCACGACGATACCGGCGCCCTCGCCCATGACGAAACCATCACGGTCCTTGTCATAGGGACGGGAAGCGGCGACGGGATTGTCGTTGAAGCCGGTGGAGAGGGCGCGGGCGGCCGAGAACCCGGCCAGCGAGAGCCGGTTGACGCAGCTTTCGGTGCCGCCGGCCACCATCACGTCCGCATCGCCCAGGGCGATGAGACGGGCCGCATCGCCAATGGCATGCGCCCCGGTGGAGCAGGCTGTGACCACCGAATGGTTCGGGCCCTTCAGGCCGAACCGAATCGAGACCTGGCCGGAGGCGAGGTTGATCAGACGTCCCGGAATGAAGAAGGGGCTGATGCGGCGCGGACCCTTTTCATGCAGGGTCACGGAGGCATCATAGATGCCGCCGACGCCACCGATGCCCGAGCCGATCAGGACGCCAGTGCGTTCCTGCTCTTCCTGGGTCTTGGGCTCGACGCCCGCATCCTGGATGGCCTGCGTGGCGGCTGCCATGGCGTAGACGATGAACGGATCAACCTTGCGCTGCTCCTTCACCTCCATCCATTCGTCGGGGTTGTACTTGCCATCGGCATAGTCCCCGAGCGGAATGCGGTGGGCGATCTGGCAGGCAATATCGTCGACTTTGAAGTCGTCGATACGCTTGGCACCACTCTTGCCGGCTAGAATGTTGGCCCAGGTGGGTTCAACACCACAGCCAAGAGGCGTGACAAGCCCCAGCCCGGTGACGACGACTCGGCGCAATTCCATGTCAGCGGCCTATCCCAGCTTTTAGCTGGTCGCCTTGGTCAGGAAAGCGACGGCATCGCCGAAAGTCTGGATCGACTCGGCAGCGTCATCGGGGATCTCGACCGAGAATTCTTCCTCGAAAGCCATAACCAGTTCGACCTGATCCAGGGAGTCAGCACCCAGATCGTCGATGAAGCTGGCCTTTTCGGTGACCTTCTCGGCATCCACATTGAGGTGTTCCACAACGATCTTGCGGACCCGATCAGCGACATCGCTCATATTTGACTTCCCTTTTAGAAATCGAAGTTTCGTTTCGCTTCTTATTGGCGATGAGCCAATTCTTCAAGCGGTGTTGGCTTGCCGGGGGCCAGTGTAAGCGGCCCGAAGGGCGCCTGCAAGGCAGACCGGCAAGGGTAAACGCGGCGCGAGGTAACACGTTTCACCGCAAATAGCCAAGGCGTTTTGCCCGGTTTCCAAGGGCTTTATGGACCATAGGCTCATTGAGCCGAGGGAAAAATGGACAAAATCGTCCACTCACCGGCTCGTCACCCTCGGGCTTGACCCGAGGGGGCCTTGTTTATGGCGATTCAGGCAAGAACCCTCGGGGCAAGCCCGAGGCTGACGAACAGAGATGGGTGGGCGTTCCTGCTCATCCCGAGGGTTGACGCCTCACCAATCAATCAAATCATGGCCATGCCGCCATTCACGTTCAGCGTATGGCCGGTGATGTAGGCGGCGGCGTCGCTGGCGAGGAAGACGGCGCAGGCGGCGATTTCCTGGGCGGTGCCCAGGCGGCCGGCCGGCACCGTGGACAGGATGGATTCCCGCTGCTTGTCGTTGAGCTCGTCGGTCATGGCCGAGGCGATGAAGCCGGGGGCGATGGAATTGACGGTGATGTTGCGGCTGGCCACTTCATAGGCCAGGGCCTTGTTCATGCCGATGAGGCCGGCCTTGGAGGCGGCGTAATTGCCCTGCCCCGGATTGCCCATGACGCCGACGACCGAGGAAATGCCGATGATGCGGCCCCAGCGCGCCTTCATCATACCGCGCAGCACGGCCCGATTGAGATGGAAGGCGGCGGTGAGATTGACGGCGATGACGTCGTCCCATTCCTCGTCCTTCATGCGCATGAACAGATTGTCGCGCGTCATGCCGGCATTGTTGACCAGGATATCGACGCCGCCCAAGGCAGCCTCGGCGGCGGGGACGAGCTTGTCGACCTCGTCGAGCTTGCTGAGATTGGCGGGCAGAATCGGGCAATCCTTGCCGATTTCCTTCGCCGTATCTTCCAGGGCGCCAACGCGCGTGCCCGAAAGGGCGACATTGGCGCCGGCTGCGGCGAGCGCCTTGGCGATTTCCCGGCCTATACCGCCGCTGGCGCCGGTGACGAGGGCGCGTTTACCAGTAAGATCAAACATTTAGGGCCTCTTGCGAGAAATTGGAATCAAGCGCTTGAGAGATCGATTCAAGCGCCGAGCTGGGCGGCGAAGGCATCGATATCGGCCGGCGAGCCGACGGATTGGGCCGAAGCGTCGGGGGCGATGCGCTTGGCGAGGCCAGTGAGAACCTTGCCGGTGCCCAGTTCGACCAGATTGGCGACGCCGCCCTCCTTGGTCAGCCAGGTGACGCTTTCGGTCCAGCGGACCATGCCGGTGACCTGCTCGACCAGGCGCCGGCGAATTTCGTCCGGGTCGGAAATCGGCGCGGCCAGCACGTTGGAGACGACCGGCACAACCGGCGCCTGCATGTCCACTTCGGCCAGCGCGGCGGCCATGGCATCGGCGGCGGGCTGCATCAACGTGCAATGGAAGGGCGCGCTGACGGGCAGCAGCAGCGCGCGCTTGGCGCCCTTGCCCTTGGCGATCTCGACCGCGCGCTCGACGGCGGCGATGGCGCCGGACACCACGACCTGGCCCGGCGCATTGTCATTGGCGACATCGCAGACCTCGCCCTGCCCCGCTTCGGCCGCGACGGCCTTGGCGGTGTCGAGATCGAGGCCCAGCAAGGCGGCCATGGCGCCATGACCAACCGGCACGGCCTTCTGCATGGCCTGGCCGCGAATGCGCAGCAGGCGGGCGGCATCGGCCAGCGAGAAGGTGCCGGCAGCGCAGAGCGCGGAATATTCGCCCAGCGAATGGCCGGCGACGAATTTGGCGTGGTCCCGGAGGTGAATACCGCGGGCTTCGAGCACGCGGATGACGGCCAGGCTCACCGCCATCAGGGCGGGCTGGGCATTTTCGGTGAGGCGCAGAATGTCTTCCGGCCCCTCAAACATGACGGCGGACAGGCGCTCGCCCAAGGCTTCGTCGACTTCCTGGAAGACGGCGCGCGCCTCGGGATAGGCGGCGGCGAGATCCTTGCCCATGCCGACGGCCTGGCTCCCCTGGCCGGGGAAAGTGAATGCGGTGCTGGACATGTGTGAACCCCTCTCGCAACCCAGTGTGACAACCCGTTGCGGGGCTGTCCAGTTGCGGCGGGCTTTGCCGGGAGTGTGTGGCGGAGTCAAGGCCGGGGCCGGGAAAACTCCGCGCTGGCGGGATGCAAACAAGAGGCGTAGCGTATTGGTGCCGTCATATTGGTGCGCCATTGAACAAAGAGGGGAGCGGCGCGTTTCCGTTTGACCATATCGAGGACGATGAAATGAAACTTCTCAGTTTTTCCTGCGCGCTCATGGCGTGCACTGCCATTGCCTCTTCCACCAGCCTTGCCCAGAGTCCGGATTCCTACGTCACCGGCAGCAAGCAATTCACGCAGTCGGTGCTGATCGAGGGCCTGGCCAATCCGTGGGAAATCACCCTCGGGCCGGATGGGATGATCTGGACCACGGAGCGGACTGGCAAGCGCATCAGTCGAATCGATCCGGCGAGCGGCGAACAGCATATCGCGGTGACCATCGACGAGATTTCCGCGCCCGGCGGGCAGGACGGACTGATGGGCCTGGCGCTGCATCCCGAACTGGGGACCGGCACGGGCAATGACTATGTCTATGCCGCCTATACCTATGTGGACGCGGACAAGGGCCCCGATCCGCAGGTCGAGGACCCGGCCAGCCCCTATCACGAGCTTTATACCAAGATCGTGCAGTTCACCTATAACGAGGCGGACGGCACGCTGAGCGACCCGGTGGACCTGATCACCGGCTTGCCGGCGAGCAATGACCACAATTCGGGCCGGCTGAAATTCGGGCCGGACAGCAAGCTCTATTACACGCTGGGCGACCAGGGGAACAATCAGGGTGCCAATGTGTGCCTGGCCATCGAGGCGCAACGCCTGCCGACGGCCGAGGAAGTGAGCAATGCCGATTATGTCGCCTATGTCGGCAAATCGCTGCGGCTCAACCTGGACGGCTCGATCCCCGAGGACAATCCCGAGCTGGACGGCGTGCAGAGCCACGTCTTCACCTATGGCCACCGCAACATGCAGGGCATCGACTTCGGGCCCGATGGCACGCTCTACGCCTCCGAGCACGGCCCCAAGACCGATGACGAGGTCAATATCCTCCAGAGCGGCGGCAATTACGGCTGGCCCAATGTAGCGGGCTTCCTCGACGACAAGGCCTATGAGCACGCCAATTGGGAACTCGCGGCCAACCCGCCCTGCGAAGAGACCACGTTCAGCGAATACGAGATTCCCGACAACGTGCCGCATGAGCCGGAATCGGCCTTTACCGAAGACATGGTGGAGCCGATCGCGACCATGTTCACGGTCGATACCGGCTGGAACTTCGTGGTGCCGGATTGTCGCGGCGTCGACTTCATCTGCTGGCCGACGGTCGGCGTGACCTCCATTCAATATTATGAAGGCGGGGACGACCGCATTCCGGGCTGGGACAAGGTGCTGCTGGCGCCGACGCTCAAGCGCGGCTCGATCTACGTGCTGCCGCTCGATGAGAGTGGCCAGGCGGTCGAGGGCACGGTGGAGCGCTATTTCCAGTCCAACAACCGCTATCGCGATGTGGCCGTCAGCGCCGACGGCAAATCGATCTATGTCGCCACCGACGCCACGGGCCTGGCTGAGAATGTGGATGGCGGTACGACCAGCGAACTCGACAATCCCGGCCAGATCCTGGTCTTCACCTATGAAGGCGAAGGCGATCCCGATGCGGTGCCGCCCCCCAACGAGCAATCGCTGCGCGGGCAGAACCTGGCGGAAAGCGGCGATGCGGCTCCGGCCGCCGGCGATGCGGCCGCCGCCGCAGAGGGCGACGGCCCCAGCTTCACCGCCGAACAGGTGGCGAGCGGCAAGACGGCCTATAATGCCAATTGCTCGGTCTGCCACGGCGATACGCTGACCAACAACACCTATGGCCCGCCGCTGGCCGGTGAATTCTTCCACGAGAACTGGGCGGGCCAGACCGCCGGCGACCTGGTGGAAAAGGTCCATACCATGCCGCCCAGCGCGCCCGATTCCCTGTCCGAGGACGTCTATGCCGCCATGGCGGCCTATATCCTGTCGGTCAACGGTCTCGAGCCCGGCGACACGCCCATCAGCCGCGAGTCGACCGAAACGATCAGCTTCCCGCAATAGGGAGCATTTCAGGGAGGCGGGATTTCCGCCTCCCTTTTTCTTGTTGGGGGCTCCGTCGCAGCCCCCCTCCGAAGGACGCAAGCTGGAAGGTTCCCGCTTTCGCGGGAATGACTCCGTGGTTGGGTGATGGGCGAAGCACACAAGAAGCCCCCTCCCTCCCCCTCTGCTTGCGCCCGTCCCGGATTTGCTCTATAGCGCCGCCAGCAATTCGTTTGGCCGGGGGCTGAACGGAGGGTTCTTGCTTTGGCAAGAACAGGGTCCGGCGGACCCGGCCTCCCGTGTTCCCGCTCTTTGCAAGACTGCTTTGACGCCTTTCCGGCTTCGAAGGGGCTCCGCGCCAGGCATTGCTGAGGACAACTCGAAAGGAAGGCGCATCAATGGCCCTTTACGAACACATCTTCCTGGCGCGCCAGGACGTTTCGCAGCAGCAGGTCGAAGAGCTGACCACTGCCCTCACCGACATCCTGGCTCAGGGTGGCGGCAAGGTGACCAAGAATGAATATTGGGGCCTCAAGGGTCTCTCCTACCGCATCCGCAAGAACCGCAAGGCGCATTACACCCTGCTGAACCTCGACGCACCGGCTGCCGCCATTGCCGAGATGGAACGCCAGATGCGCATCAATGAAGACATCCTGCGCTTCATGACCGTGCGGGTGGACGAGCTGGAAGAAGGCCCGTCGGCAATGATGCAGAAGCGCGATCGCGACGACCGTGACGGCCCGCGCGGCGGTGACCGTGGCGGTTTCTCCGGCGAACGCCGGCCGCGCCGCTTCTAAGATAAGGAACGAGTATCATGGCTATCAAAGACCTTACCACTTCCCAGGCCCGCCGCCCATTCCAGCGTCGTCGCAAGACTTGCCCGTTCTCGGGCGAGGGCGCGCCCAAGATCGACTACAAGGACGTGCGCCTGCTAAGCCGCTACGTCTCCGAGCGCGGCAAGATCGTGCCGAGCCGCATCACCGCCGTTTCGGCCAAGAAGCAGCGTGAACTGGCCCGCGCCATCAAGCGCGCCCGCTTCATCGGCCTGATGCCCTACGCAGTTCAGTAAGAACTGACCTTTCCGCTTTCGTCATTGCCCGGTTCGTCCGGGCAATGCAGCTTGCGGAGACATGGACCACCGGGACAAGCCCGGTGGTGACGGTGGCGGGGTATCGCACTCCACCGCCAAAGTTGGGGAAACGAATGGTTCGCTTCTCCTAACCGCCCCAGAGGCGGGACAGCCAAAGGAATAAGACATGAAAGTCATTCTGCTCGAGCGCGTCGGCCGCACCGGCACCATCGGCGACGAAGTCAACGTCAAGGACGGCTTCGCCCGTAACTTCCTGCTGCCCCAGGGCAAGGCCCTGCGCGCCACGGAAGCCAATCGCAAGCGCTTCGAAAACGAACGCGCCCATATCGAACAGCGCAACGAAGAGCGCCGCAACGCGGCCGCCGGCATCGCCGAAGGCCTCAACGGCGCCAGTGTGGTGATGATCCGCCAGGCCGGCGAAACCGGCCAGCTCTACGGCTCGGTCGCTGCCCGCGACGTGGTCGAGGCCCTGGCCGCCGACGGCTTCACCGTGCAGCGCAACCAGGTCGAGCTGCCCGAACCGATCAAGTCGGTCGGCGTGCACACCGTCGCCCTGTCGCTGCATCCGGAAGTGGAAGTCACGATCACCGTCAACGTCGCCCGTTCGGCCGACGAAGCCGAGCGCCAGGCCGCCGGTGAAGACGTTACCGTGCACACGTTCGAGGCCGACGAAGCCGGCGATTTCGCCGCCGGCCAGGCCGACGCGGCTGCCGAAGACCGCTTCGAAGAATAGTCTTCGATCACAAATGCTCCTGAAAGGCCGGGCCCAGTGCCCGGCCTTTTGCTTTTTGCCTCCAGAAGGAGGAGACTCGAGGGCGCATCCATGTGAGTCCCGCCAAGGCAAGCGGGCCCGGCGGCATTCCCCGTTGTCCACAGAGTTCACAGGGGATGTCAGGGCTCCGTTAACCCTGAGGTCCATAGGCAAAGACACGCCCCGAGTCGGGTGGTTAAGAAAGGTTAACACGCACCGAGTTCCCATGGCCGAGATCGCACGCCTTCACCCAGCCGAAGACAAGTCCTTTCGCGTCGCCCCCCACAATGTGGAGGTGGAGCAGGCGCTGCTGGGTGCGATCCTGATCAATAACGACGCCTTCTATCGCGTCGCCGACTTCCTGATGCCGGAGCATTTCTACGAGCCGATCCACCGGGAAATCTACGAACTGGCCGGCAAGATCATCCGCGCCGGCAAGGCGGCGGAACCGGCGACCCTCAAGACCCACCTGCCCGACCAGCTCCTGCCCGACGTCACCATGATGCAATATCTGTCGCGGCTGGCGGCGGAGGCGACCACGGTGCTCAACGCGGCCGATTACGGCCAGGCCATCTATGATCTCGCCATCCGGCGCAACCTGATCCAGGTGGGCGAGGAAATGGTCTCGGTCGCCTATGACAGCGATGTCGAGATGACCCCGGTCAAGCAGATCGAGAAGGTCGAGGGCGAGCTGTTCCAGCTGGCCGAAAAGGGCCGCTATGACGGCGGCTTCCAGAATTTCGGCACCGCGCTCAGCGCCTCGATCCAGATGGCGGGCGAGGCGTTCCAGCGCGACGGGGGCCTCAGCGGCATCGCCACCGACCTGCACGATCTCGACCGGCAGATGGGCGGATTGCAGCGGAGCGACCTGATCATCCTCGCGGGCCGCCCGGCCATGGGCAAGACCTCGCTCGTGACCAATATCGCCTATAATGTCGCCAAGGCCTGGCGCGGCGAGGTGACGCCGGACGGGCACATGAAGACCGCCAATGGCGGCCAGGTGGGCTTTTTCAGCCTGGAAATGAGCTCCGAACAGCTCGCCACCCGTATCCTGGCCGAGCAGGCGGAAATCTCCTCGTCCGACATCCGCCGCGGGCGCATCCATGACGACCAGTTCGCCAAGCTGGTGGACGTCTCCAACATGATGAGCAAAGTGCCGCTCTATATCGACGATACCGGCGGCATCTCGGTGGCCCAGCTCGCCGCGCGCGCCCGGCGCCTGAAGCGGCAGAAGGGGCTCGACCTGCTGATCGTCGACTATTTGCAGCTGCTCTCGGGCTCATCGAAGGCGTCGAGCCAGAACCGCGTGCAGGAGCTGACCGAAATCACCACCACGCTCAAGGCGCTGGCCAAGGAACTGGAAGTGCCCATCATCGCGCTCAGCCAGCTTTCCCGCCAGGTGGAAGCGCGCGACGACAAGCATCCGCAACTGGCAGACTTGCGCGAATCGGGCTCTATCGAGCAGGACGCCGACGTGGTGCTGTTCGTGTACCGCGAAGAATATTATCTCAAGAACAAGGAACCCAAAGAGGGCACGCCCGAGCATCTGGCCTGGCAGGGGGAAATGGAAAAGGTGCATGGCAAGGCGGAAGTGATCATCGCCAAGCAGCGCCACGGCCCCACCGGTACCGTTCAGCTCAGTTTCGAGGCACAATTTACCCGCTTTGGTAACCTTGCTCGGGCAGACTACCTGCCCGAACGCATGGAATAGGCATGACGCTGACATCCGGCCTTGGCGGCCAATTGAGCATCGACCTGGGGGCCCTGGCCCGCAACTGGCGCGCCCTGGACAAGGTGAGCGCCGGAGCGCTGACGGCCGCCGTGGTCAAGGCCGACGCCTATGGCACCGGCATCGAAATGGCCAGCAAGGCCCTGCATGCCGCCGGCGCCCGCTTCTTCTTCGTGGCGACGCCAGACGAGGGCATGGCGGTGCGCGCCGCCGTGCCGGACGCCCATATCTTCGTGCTCTACGGGCTCTATCCGGGCGCGGCCAATCTCTATATCCGGCAGAATTTGATGCCGGTGCTCTCGTCCATGTCGATGCTGGAGGAATGGCTCGACAAGTGCATCGAGCGCAACGAGGCCTATCCCGCAGCCTTCCATTTCGACACCGGCATCAACCGGCTCGGCTTCCGGCTCAACGAGGCCGCGCAGGTGCGCGAGCGCATCGAGAAGCTCGGCTATGCGCCGCAGATGGTGATGAGCCATCTCGCCTGCGCCGACCAGCCGAGCCACGAGAAGAACCGCACGCAACTGGCTTTGTTCGGTTCGATCATGTCGCAATTTCCCGGCATTCCGGCCTCGCTCGCCAATTCGGCCGGACTGATGACGGGACGCGACTATCATTTCCAGATGGTGCGGCCGGGTATCGCGCTTTATGGCGGGCGGGCCGTCAATGGCCGCAAGAACCCGATGCAGCCGGTGGTGACGCTGCATGTGCCGATCCTGCAGGTGGCCGAAGGGCGCACCGGGGAAAGCGTGGGCTATGGGGCGACCTATTCGCTCAACCGCAATTCGAAGCTGGCCGTGCTCGGCTATGGCTATGCCGACGGCTTTTTCCGCTCGCTGTCGGGCACCAATCAGCGCCCGGGCGGCAAGGTGTTCATCCGCGGCAAGCTCTGTCCGGTGATCGGCAAGATTTCCATGGACCTGACCGTGGTGGACGTTACCGAGCTGGGCCCCGACCTGCCCAATCCCGGCGAGGGCGCGGAAGTGCTGGGCGCCAATATCGGCATCGACGAGCAGGCCGATGCGGGCGGCACGATCGGCTATGAAATCCTGACCAGCCTCAAGGGGCGGTATAACCGGATTTATGTGGGCGACGGGCGGTTGCCGGACTAGGCACTGCGTTCCTTATTTGTTCTTGATCGCCGGCAGGCGCGCTGCTAGGGTCCGGCACACCAATAGATCCGGACCGGCATGCCCGACACGCTGACCACCTATGTCATCCTGCTGCGCGCCATCGGCCCGGCGACGCATCGGCTGATGCGCATGGCGCAATGGCAGGAGGCCGCCGAACGGGCCGGGTTCGTGGCGGCGGAAACGCTGGGCAATACGGGCAACATGATCGCCGGATACAGGGGCACGGAGGCCAAGGCGCGTGAGGCGATGAGCGCGGTGCTGCGCGGGTTCGGGCTGGGCGAGAATGTCGTGCCAGTGCTGCGCAGCCCAGCCGCATTGCGGAAGCTGGTCGAAGCCGATCCGGTGCGGGACGCGGCGGAGAGCCGGCCGGCGCAGACCGGGGTCTATTTTTTCGCCACGCCCCGACCCGATTTCGGCTGGCTCGACCATTATGAAGGCCCCGAGGCCATCCATGTGGTGCAGAACCATCTCGTGGTGGACTTCAGTCGCGACGTGGCGCGATCGGGTCGGCTGATCCGGCTGATCGACAAGCATTGCGGGCTCAATACGGCGCGCAACTGGAACACGGTCCGCAAGCTGGCGGAGCGGTGCTCCGACCGACGCATTGAGAAGAAGAAAAAGAGCTAGATGGCAAAATCCCGGACCAGTTTTGTCTGCCAATCCTGCGGGGCGGTGTCGAGCCGCTGGCAGGGACGATGCGATGCGTGTGGAGAATGGAACACGATCGTCGAGGAAATGGTGGATTCGGGCGTCGGCGCGGGTCCTAAGGCGGCCAAGGCCAATGGCCGGCCGGCCAATCTGGTGCCGCTGTCCGGCGAAACGGAAAGCGCGGCGCGGGTGGTGACCGGCCTGGCCGAGCTGGATCGAGTGACCGGGGGCGGTTTCGTCAAGGGATCGGCGTTGCTGGTGGGCGGCGATCCGGGGATCGGCAAATCGACGCTGCTGCTGCAATCGGCGGCGGCGCTGGCCAATAAGGGCAAGCGCGTCGTCTATGTCTCGGGCGAGGAGGCGGTGGCGCAGGTGCGGCTGCGGGCACAGCGGCTGGGCCTGGGCGAAGCCGGCGTGCTGCTGGCGGCCGAAACCAATGTCGAGATCATCCTGGCGACGCTGGAAAACGGGCCGCCGCCGGACCTCGTCATCATCGATTCCATCCAGACGCTGTGGACCGACCGCGTCGATTCGGCGCCGGGCACGGTGACCCAGGTCCGCACCTCGGCGCAGGCGCTGACGCGGCTGGCCAAGAAAAGCGGCGCGGCCGTGGTGCTGGTGGGCCATGTCACCAAGGACGGGCAGATCGCCGGGCCCCGCGTGGTCGAGCACATGGTGGATGCCGTGCTCTATTTCGAAGGCGACAGCAGCCACACGTTTCGCATCCTGCGCGGAGTGAAGAATCGCTATGGCGCCACCGACGAGATCGGCGTCTTCGCCATGACCGAGCGCGGGCTCGAACAGGTGGCCAATCCCTCCGCTCTATTCCTGGACCAGCGCGACAAGGATGCGGCGGGCTCAGCGGTCTTTGCCGGCATGGAGGGCACGCGGCCGCTGCTGATCGAAATCCAGGCGCTGGTGGCCCCCTCCCCGCTCGGCACGCCGCGCCGGGCCGTGGTGGGCTGGGATTCCTCGCGCCTCTCCATGGTGCTGGCGGTGCTGGAAACGCGTTGCGGCGTGCGCATCGGCGCCAACGACATCTATCTCAATGTGGCCGGCGGGCTCAAAATCAACGAGCCGGCGGCGGACCTGGCGGTGGCGGCGGCGCTGATCTCCTCGCTCACCGGGGCGCCATTGCCGGCCGATGCGGTCTATTTCGGGGAAATCTCGCTGGCGGGCGGCGTCCGACCGGTGGTGCATGCCGCCTTGCGGCTGCGCGAGGCGCAAAAGCTGGGCTTCGGCTCGGTGGTGACCGGCAAGCTCGGCAATGCGGACCGCAATAGTGATCTCGAGGTCACCGAATATGCGCAATTGACCGACATGGTCAGTCGGATCGCGGCACAGGCAAAGCATCCCATGCCGGAACCGGAGCCCGATGCATGGTAAACAGATTGTTTCCGACAAGATTGGGGTCCGCATTGGCGGTTAGTCTTGGCAGGGCGCGCTAAAGTGTTTATTGGTCGCCGGAATTAGCCGGGGCGGCTCGAAAACAGGCGAAAGACATATGCTGACAGCGTTCGACGTTGGTGTTGGTGTGCTGGTGCTGATCTCGGCGATCCTGGCCACCGCGCGGGGCCTGACCCGCGAAGTGCTCTCGCTGGCGACCTGGGCCGGTTCCGCCGCCATCGCCGTCTATATGTGGCAATACCATCCCGACATCGCCCGGCAATATATCGCCGAGCCGGTCGTGGCCGATATCGCCACCGTGGTGGTGACCTTCATCGTGGCGCTGATCGTGCTGCACCTTTTGACCATGCGCATCGCCGATTTCGTGGTCGACAGCCGCATCGGGCCGATCGACCGGACGCTGGGCTTCGTCTTCGGGGTGCTGCGCGGCGTGCTCATCGCCATCGTCATCACCATTTTCGGCCTGTGGCTGCTGCCCAACAACCTGCCCGACTGGGCGGCCAATGCGCAGACGCTGCCGCACTTGAAAAATATGGGCGACACGCTCATCTCCATGTTGCCTGAAGGCCTCGAGCAGCAGGTGACCGATATCCTGCAGGGTGGCGGCGCCAATCTGACGGAAGACCCGCCGGCCCCGCCCGCCCCGCTGGATCCCAGCGTCGACGGCACGGTGGATCCGACCGATCCCGTCGTCGACGGCACAGTCGAACCGCAGGCCTGACGCCAGGCTGATGGCGGGCAGCGCCCGCCGCAAGCCTGCCGACCGCACAGTTCATTGGTGGCCGGCAGGAAAATGCGCTATTGGCAGACAGCCCTAGCCATATTTCGCATGGAGCCCCCGGTGACCCATCCCAGCGATGACGATTTCAATCTCGACGGCGACACGCTGCATGAAGAGTGCGGCGTGTTCGGCATTTTGGGGCATGACGATGCCTCGACCCTGACCGCCCTGGGCCTGCATGCCCTGCAGCATCGCGGACAGGAGGCGGCGGGCATCGTCAGTTTCGACGGGCAGCAATTCCACCAGGAAAAGCGCATGGGCCTGGTGGGCGACCATTATACCGACCCCGCCGTGCTGGCGAAGCTTCCGGGCAATATCTCCATCGGCCACACGCGCTATTCCACCACCGGGGAAGTGGCGCTGCGCAACGTGCAGCCGCTGTTCGCGGAACTGGAAGTGGGCGGCATCGCCATCGCCCATAACGGCAATTTCACCAATGGGCTGACGCTGCGTCGGCAGATCATCGCCACCGGCGCCATCTGCCAGTCGACCTCCGACAGCGAAGTGGTGCTGCATCTCATCGCCCGCTCGCGCCACTCCTCCAGCACCGACCGCTTCATCGACGCCATAAGGCAGATGGAAGGCGGCTATGCCATGCTGGCCATGACCCGCACCAAGCTGATCGCGGCACGCGACCCGGTGGGCATCCGCCCGCTGGTGATGGGCGAACTCGACGGCAAGCCGATCTTCTGCTCGGAAACCTGCGCGCTGGACATCGTGGGCGCCAAATATGTGCGCGACGTGGAGAACGGCGAAGTCATCATCTGCGAAATCCAGCCGGACGGTTCGATCACCATTGATGCGCGCAAGCCGGCGCGCAAGACGCCCGAGCGGCCGTGCCTGTTCGAATATGTCTATTTCGCCCGGCCCGATTCCGTGGTTTCGGGCCGCAGCGTCTACAAGGCGCGCAAGAACATGGGCATCAACCTGGCCAAGGAAGCGCCGGTGGAGGCCGATGTGGTGGTGCCGGTGCCCGACGGCGGCACCCCGGCGGCCATCGGCTATGCGCAGCAGAGCGGCATTCCCTTCGAGCTTGGCATTATCCGCAACCATTATGTGGGCCGCACCTTCATCGAGCCGACCCAGCAAATCCGCGCCTTCGGCGTGCGCCTCAAGCATTCGGCCAACAGGGCCGAAATCGCCGGCAAGCGCGTGGTGCTGATCGACGATTCCATCGTGCGGGGCACCACTTCGGTGAAGATCGTGCAGATGATCCGCGACGCGGGCGCGACCGAGGTGCATATCCGCGTGGCCAGCCCGATGATCTTCCATTCCGATTATTACGGCATCGACACGCCTGATCCGGACAAGCTGCTGGCCAATCAATATGCGGACCTGGACGCCATGTGCCGCTATATCGGCGCGGATTCGCTGGCCTTCCTGTCCATCGACGGGCTCTACGAGGCCGTGGGCGGGGAGAAGCGCAATGCGCAGGCCCCGCAATTCACCGACCATTATTTCACCGGCGACTATCCCACGCACTTGACCGATCTCAACGGGCGGACCATGAGCGACCCCAAGCAGATTTCGCTGCTCAAGGAAGCGGGTTAATGACCGAGAATAAGGAACTGACCGGCAAGGTCGTGCTAGTCACGGGGGCATCGCGGGGCATCGGCTATGCGGCCGGACTGGAAGCGGCGCGGCGCGGCGCACATGTGATCGCGGTGGCGCGCACCGTGGGCGGCCTCGAGGACCTGGACGATGCGATCCAAGCCGGGGGCGGCTCAGCCACGCTGGTGCCGCTGGACCTGCGCGACGGCGACGCCATCGACCGGCTGGGCGCCGCCATTTTCGAGCGCTGGGGCCATCTGGACGGGCTGATCGCCAATGCCGGCCAACTCGGCGTGCTGAGCCCCGTGGCCCATATCAAGCCGGACGATTTCGACAAGGTTCTCGCTGTCAACGTCACCGCCAATTACCGGCTGCTGCGCTCGCTGGACCTGTTGCTGCGCCAATCGGAAGCGGGGCGCGCCGTCTTCGTCTCGTCCTCGGCAGCGCGCTCGGCGCGGCCATTCTGGGGCCTCTACGCCGCCAGCAAGGCGGCGCTGGATGCCATGGTCAAATCCTATGCCGGGGAAGTGGCGGAGACCAAGGTGCGGGCCAATGTGTTCTATCCCGGCGCCGTGCGCACCGCGATGCGCGCCAAGGCCATGCCGGGCGAAAATCCGGAAACCCTGCCGACGCCCGAGACGATTGCGCCGCCACTGGTCGACCTGCTGAGCCCGGCGCTCGGCGAACAGGGCCGGTTGTTCAATATCGACAGCGGCCGTTTCGAAGACATCTGAGCCATGGTGACGCTGCGCGCCTATCGGCCGGACGACCTGGACGCGCTCTACAGCATCTGCCTGCGCACCGGGGATGCCGGAAAGGATGCCAGCCCGCTTCACAACGACCCGCAATTGGTGGGGCATATCTATGCGGCGCCCTATGGCGTGCTGGAGCCGGAGCACGTGTTCGTGGCCGAAGATGCCGAAGGCGTGGCCGGCTATGTGGTCGGCACGCATGACAGCGAGCGTTTCTCGGACCGGCTGGACGCCGAATGGTGGCCGAAGCTGCGCGCGATCTATGCCGATGCCGAGGGCATGAGCGCGGCCGACCGCGAACGGATCGAGACAATCATGGCGCCGCACCGGGCCCTGCCGCATCTGGTGGGGCCCTACCCTGCCCATATCCACATGAACCTGCTGCCGCGCCTGCGCGGGCAGCGGATCGGCACGAAATTGCTCGATCTGTGGGTGGAGCAGGCCCGCGCCGCCGGCGTGAAAGGCATCCACCTGGGCGCCAGCGCCGGCAATGCGGGCGGCATTGCCTTCTGGAGCAAATCGTTCAAAGAGCTCGGGCCGTATGGCGGCGCTGTCTGGTTCGGGATGAGCCTGTGAAAAAGGCCCGGCAATGAGCCGGGCCATCCAACCCAATCCCGGATCGTCACCCTCGGGCCTGACCCGAGGGTGACGATCGGTGGGTGGGGGTGGTCCAGTTGTCCACTGATGGCCCCCCCACCATCGCCTCCCTCCCCTCAAGGGGGAGGGAGGCGATGGTGCCGTGGGTCCCAGCTGAATGTGGACTGCTCTAGCTCGGCACCACCAGGGGGGCGATGAGCACCTTGTCGATCCGGTGGCCGTCGAGGTCGACGACCTCGAACTTCCAGCCATCGCGCTCGAAGGTTTCGCCCACCGCAGGCAGGTGATTGATACTGGCCAGAACGAAGCCCGCCAGTGTCTCATAGCGTGCGTCCTTGGGGACCGGCACCTTGAAGCGCTCGCGAAAATCGTCGACGGGCATCCAGCCGGCCACCAGCCACGAGCCATCGGCGCGTTGAACCACGGCGGGTTCGTCGCCCGGCTCCTCGATATAGACGCCGGTAATGACCTCCAGCACGTCGCCGAAGGTGATGATGCCTTCGAAATGGCCGTATTCGTCCACCACCAGCGCCATCTGGGCGGTGGATTGGCGAATGGCGTCGATCACGTCGAGCGCATCGGCATGTTCCATGACCACGGGGACCGGACGCACCAGCTTGCGCAGGTCGGGTTGCTGGCCGGCGGCAAGCGCCGGCAGCAGATCGGAGAGTGAGAGCACGCCGAGGATGGAATCGGCGTCGCCCTCCTGCACGAGGACCTTGGAATGGCTGCTGGCCACGATGGTCTTGAGGTTTTCCTCAAACGTGTCCTCGACATCGACCACGATCACGTCGAGCCGCGGCGTCATGATGCCCCGGGCCGAACGGTCGGCCAGACGCATGACGCCGGAGATCATCGAATGTTCCTCAGTCTCCAGAATGCCGGCCGTTGTGGCTTCGGCGATGATGGTGCGGACTTCCTCCTCGGTAACCGATTCCTCGGCCTGGCCGCCCTGCCCCAGGAGCCGCAGCACGGTCTTGCCCGAAATATCGAGGAACCAGACGATGGGCGTGCCGATGCGCGCCAGCAGCGTCATGGGCGGGGCAACGCGGGAGGCGACGGCCTCCGGATTGCGCAGGGCGACCTGCTTGGGCACCAGCTCGCCCAGGATCAGGGTAAGATAGGTGATGGCGACGACGACCAGGCCGGTGCCGCCGATATCGGCGACATTGGCCGGCACGCCGACCTCGCGCAGCCATTCCGCCAGGCGCAGGCCGAGCGTGGCGCCGGAAAAGGCACCCGACAGAATACCCACCAGGGTAATGCCGATTTGTACGGAAGACAGGAACTTGCCCGGATCCTCGGCCAGCTTGATGGCCATTGCGGCGCCCTTATTGCCCTGATCGGCCAGGACCTTGAGACGTGCGGGACGGGAAGAAACGACGGCCAGTTCGGACATGGCCAGAGCGCCGTTGACCAGGGTCAGAACGACGACGATGATGATTTCTGTAAGCAACAAAGTGCAATGTTGACACGCCGCGACCAATGGCGGGGTGCTACGACGCGCGCACTATAGGGCAAATCCGTGACGATTGAATAGCGCCCCTGGGGAAATGTCCCGCGCTATCAATGCCGCCGGTCAGCCGATGCGGCGCTTGGACTTGTCGTCATAGGGGTTCTTGCCGCCCCGAATCCACAGGCGAATGGGCGTGCCGGGCATGTCGAAGGCCTCGCGCAGGCCGTTGACCAGGTAGCGTTGATATGACGCGGGCACGGCATCGGGACGGGAGGCAAAGATGATGAAGCTGGGCGGGCGCGTCTTGGCCTGGGTCATGTAGCGCATCTTGAGGCGGCGCCCGGAAACGGCCGGAGGTGGATGCCCCTCGATCATGCCGGCCAGCCAGCGATTGAGGCGCGCGGTGGACACATGGGCATTCCAGCTGCGCTCGATGGTGAAGATGGCATCCATCAGCTTGTCGATATTGCGGCCGGTGAGGCCCGACAGCGTGACCAGCGGCACGCCGCGCAGCTGCGGCAGCAGGCGCTCGCAGGCCTCCCGCAATTCGGCCAGGGCCTTGTTCTTGTCCTCGATCAGGTCCCATTTGTTCAGCGCGATGACCATGGCCCGACCCTCGCGCTCCACCAGATCGGCCAGGGCCAGATCCTGCTTTTCGAAGGGAATGGTGGCATCGAGCAGGAGCACGACGACTTCGGCATATTGGATGGAGCGCAGGCTATCGCCCACGGCCAGCTTTTCGAGCTTTTCCTGAACGCGGGAGCGGCGGCGAATGCCGGCCGTGTCCACAAGGTTGATGGTGCGCCCTTCCCATTCCCAGGGCACGAGAATGGAATCGCGGGTAATGCCGGCCTCGGGCCCGACCAGGACGCGATCTTCGCCCACCATGCGGTTGACCAGGGTGGACTTGCCGGCATTGGGCCGGCCGACAATGGCGACGTTGAGATGGCGGCGCGGGTTCCAGCGGAGCGTGGCCTCCTCGCCCTCGCCTTCCAGCATATCGGGGGTGATATCGACATCGACATCGGGCATGACATCGAGATCGCCGGCGGCCGCAACCGCATCGGCCTGAATCGCTTCCGCCTTGTCGATGGCCGCCGAAACGATGGAATAGAGCTCGGAAAGGCCCAGGCCGTGTTCGGCGGAAAGCGCGATGGGCTCGCCGAAACCGAGCTTGAAGGCTTCGACCAGCCCCGCCTCGGCGGATTTGCTCTCGGCCTTGTTGCCGACCAGATGCACGGACTTGCCGGCCTTGCGCAGGACCTGGGCAAAGCGCTGATCGAGCGGCACGACGCCGGCCCGAGCATCAATCATGAACAGGATGATATCGGCTTCGCGGATGGCCAGCTCGGTCTGTTGGCGCATGCGGTCTTCGAGGGAGCCGTCCTTGACGTCCTCATAGCCCGCCGTGTCCAGCACGCGGAAGGTGAGATCGGCAATATGCCCTTCGGCCTCCCGGCGGTCGCGGGTGACGCCGGGCGTGTCGTCGACCAGGGCGATCTTGCGACCGACCAGGCGGTTGAACAAAGTGGATTTGCCCACATTGGGACGACCGACAATGGCTAGCGTGACCGTCATGACGGTATTCCCTTCGGCGGAGCCGGTTTATTCGGCAACCGGCTCGGCGGCCTGGTCCCCGGCCGGAGCGGCTTCGGCCTCGGAGGTGGCGCTCACCGTGCCTTCGGACAGCATCTGGGCCATGTAATAGGCCATGCGGTTCCGGAGGCTGGAGGTGGCCAGCGGATCATCGAGCACGGCCTGGAAGCTCGCTTCGGCGGCGGCGAAGTCGCCGGCCTTGTATTGGGCCAGGCCGAGCAATTCGCGCGCGACGCGACGCATCGCGCTATCGTCGGTGGCCAGGGTGCCGAGCCTGGCTTCGACCTCGGCGAGCGTGCCGCCATCGACCAGGAGATTGCCGGCCAGCAGCAGGGCCAGCTCGCGCAGGCGCATGTTGGACTGGCTGTTGGCCAGGGCGTCATAGGCCGCAACGGCGCCCTGTACATCGCCCTGCTCGGCCAGGAGCGCCGCCTTGCGGAACTCGGCCAGGACCGGATAGCCGCCCGAGCCATCGGCCGCGAGCTGATCGAGCTGGGTCTGCGCCGCGGCCAGATCGCCGCGTCCGGCCGTGTCCAGCGCCGCATAAAGCTCCTGCGACGCCTGGGACGACTGGCTCTTGGTGTACCAGGACCAGCCCTCATTGGCGGCGACGAGCACCACGATGGCGATAGCGCCACCAATCACGAAGGGTGCGAAGCGCCGCCACATCGCGCGCATGCGGTCGGAGCGCAGCTCTTCGTCGATTTCGCGGAAGATGTTCTCGTTGGACATGGCCGACCGTGGATGGGTTCAGGAATTGGCGGCAGCTTTATCATGCGCCCCCCGGATTGCAAACCGCATGCAGGGGCCTGTTTGACGCCATTAACCGTGGTTTGAGCCCGCAGGTGCCGCGCCGACCGGCGAAGTATAGATTGCGGCGCAAACAGGCAGGTTTCCATGAGCGGCACGCGGGATCAGACGATCGACTTCTTCAGGGGTGTGGCGATATTGCTGGTGGTGTTGTTCCACTTCACCGCGCGCCTGCCCAGCTCGGCTCTCAATATCAGCGAGGACGCGCCCCTGCCGGTGTTTTTCGGCTGGGTCGGGGTCTATTTCTTCTTCATCATCTCGGGCTATTGCATCTTCATGACGCTGGAGCGCTCGGCCAGCGTCAGCCAGTTCCTCGCCCGCCGCTTCTCCCGCATCTATCCGGCCTTTGTCGCCGCGGTGCTGCTGCTGTTCCTGTTCGGAGTGGTATTCCACGTCCCCTCGGTACCGGAAGCGAATTTCCACGAGGTGGAGCCAGGACCGCTCGATGTGGTGCTGAACCTGTTTTTCGTGGGCGAGCTGGGAGAATGGGTGGACGGCGCCTTCTGGTCGATTGCCGTCGAGGTCAAATTCTATGCGCTGGTGGCGCTATTGGCGGGGTTCTTCCCGGACCGGGGCCGGTTCGGCCGGCTGTTCGGCATCATGGCGATCGTCATGGGGCTGGTGTGGATCGGGTCCACCCTTCTGAGCGGCAGCGGCTCGATCACACCGCAATCGCTGCTGAAATTCCTCACCATCGCCCCCTATCTCTCCTTCTTCGCCGTGGGTCTCCTGGGTTGGCAATATGAACAGGGGCGCGCCGGCACCGGAAGGCTGCTGGCGGCCAACCTGGTCCTGTCGACCGTGATCGTCTGGATGGAGGCATCTCCCTTCGGCCAGCAAGGGAGCTGGGCGTCCGCCGCCATCTGCGCCCTGGTCTATCTCGGGCTCGCGCTGCTCTTTGTCCGCTTCATCCGGGGCGGCGCCATCGCCGCCATTCCGGGCGTGACCTGGAGCGTGGCGCAGATCGGGCTCTTGAGCTTTTCATGGTACCTGATCCACGAGAATATCGGCATCAGCATGCTGGCGACGCTGGATCGCTACCTGCCGGCACAGGTCGCGCTCTGGATCGTCATCGCGTCCACCTTCATCATGGCCGTGGTCTTCGCCAATCTCTTCGAATGGCGCTTCCGCAAGCCGGTGGAGGCGGCGGCCATGGCCTTGCTCGGCCGGCTGCGGCGGCTGATGGCCCTTGTCCTGCCCAAGCCCGCCCCCTGATCAGAGCTTGAGTGGCCAGGACGCGAGATAATCGGGCCGCATCGCTCCGGTCGCGGTATGCACCAGGCAGAACCGGTCGACATGCAGGCGAAGCGGGCGCGGCAGAGTCCGCGTTGGCAGCCGGCCCGGCGCGTAAAAGAGCGTGATATGCGGATTGAAGGCGTTGCGGCCCGAGCGCATGCCGGCCTCCTGCATCCGGCGCCGCAAATCTTCATAGAGCGCCTTGGCCTCGCGGGGCGGCTCGGAACAGCACAGCACCGTTGGCGCGGGGCCACGCCGCGCCTGCTCGCGGCCGCCATCCCAGGTCTGGACCCGATCGAAAACCAGATCGAAAGGCGGACGGCGGATGGCCTCCCCGATCAGCAGCGCGTCCTCAGTCTGCTCGGGCGCCAATTGCTCACCCCGCTGCAGGCCATTGAGGGAAATATGCAGCCTGGCGGCGGAGACGATGCGCCGCGCAAAACGACCCCGAGTCAGGTCCTGCGCATAGCGTTCGATCCGCACCGCGATGTCCGGCCGGGGATAAAGAGCGAAATAAGTCCGGTGCTCGACGCGCCTTGGCGTCGTGCCAAACAGATCGGGTTCTTCCATGATCGCCACCATGTTCTTGCTTTGTTCACCCAAACACAGGAGCGGATCTAGAGTCAATCACAGCCAGCACGCGGCGTCGATTTGTGAACGGAGAACAGTCAGGGCGAGGTTCGGGACGGGATTGCCAATGGCCTGCAGCTCGCATAATTGTCCAGCCATGATTGTGGGAATCTTCTAGCCGTCTCGCTTGAGACGCGTGATCGCAGCCTGCCCGTATTGCGTGATCCGCGATGCGGCGTCGGCTTGCAATTTAGGCTTTCACAGAGGTTCACCACATTGGAAATCAGAGCAGAGCGACCGGCTGACGTCGCCACCATCAGCGCGATCACCACCGCGGCGTTCAAGACTGCGCCCTACAGCAGCGGGACCGAAGCGCGCATCATCGAGAATCTGAGGGCAGCGCAAGCGTTGACCCTGTCTCTCGTTGCCGTCGACCAGGACGACATCGTCGGTCATGTGGCGTTCTCGTCCGTGGGCATCCCCGGTGCCGAGGGCGACTGGTATGGCCTTGGGCCGATCTCGATCAGTCCGGACAGGCAGGGCCGGGGGATCGGCACATTGCTCATGCGGGCCGGGCTCGACCAGCTCCGGACCCTGGGGGCCGCGGGCTGCGTCCTGTTGGGCGATCCCGGTTATTATAGCCGTTTCGGTTTCGAGAGCGATCCGAGCCTGACTTATGGCGGCGCGCCGTCGCCCTATTTTCAGCGCTTGATCCTCGCCGGCCCGCCGGCCAAGGGCGACGTCACCTATCACCCCGCATTCGGAGCCTAGCGAACGAAGGCGGTCCGATGCGGGCCGCCTTCCACCGCCGCTAGACGCCGCCGGAGGTCACTCCCACTCAATCGTCCAAACCCACATTAAGCCATTGATATTACATATAATTATGGCCTTCGGGCGCACAACAACCGACTACTGGCTAGTCAAAATGTTACGCTTTTGATTTTGAAGGGAAAAAGGGTCGAAAAAAAATTTGTGGGTTTCAAGGACAATCGGCGTCTATCGCCCGTTTGGACCCTGTGAAGGCCACCCCACCGAATAGCCGATTTTGTATCAGAAAACACCGCTGACCACAATGAGCGACCTTGCCTCGAACAAGAGGTCAGTTTGCGTTTGTGCGGATTTGCCAACCACGGCGCAGCAAACTAAGGCTCCTTCAAACTGGCGCCTAGTTTGAAGTTATGCTAAAACGCTCACCATGAGTGTGCAAACAACAGGGAAGTTAAAGCAGCTGGAGCACCTCCTGCCAGAGGGATTGCTCCTTGATGCCGCGTGGCTTTCTGCTCACGGCTACTCAACCTCACTGCGCACCAAATATGTCGCCTCAGGCTGGCTCGAGCAGCCGGCTCGCCGGGTTTATCGGCGCCCTCGCGGACAGCTTGGCTGGCAGCAGGTGGTCGTCTCGCTGCAGACGCTTCTCGGCTATAGTCTCACTGTTGGTGGCCGGACAGCTCTCGAGCTGCAAGGCTATGCCCATTACCTCTCGCAGGATCGTTCCGAGATCCATCTTCACGGACCGGCAAGGCCACCCAGCTGGCTCACCACGCTGCCGCTCAAGGAACAGTTCGTCTATCACAATAGCACGCCACTTTTTGGGGCCGACCTGGAGAATGTCAGCTTCCCTTCTCTCGTTCCGGATCGTGCTCCTGATAAGCAGGGTGAGCTGACTTTTCAGAATGCCGGCTTGCGCGCGCTGCCCTGGGGCCAATGGGATTGGCCAATGACCATATCGACGCCCGAACGAGCGGTGCTCGAACTTCTCGATGAGCTGCCCCAACATGAGAGCTTTGATCAGGTCGACGTGCTGATGGAAAGCCTGAGCGACCTTGCGCCGAGGCGCCTCCAGAAGCTGCTTGTCCGTTGCCGCAGTGTGAAGGTGAAGCGTCTGTTCTTCTTCTTTGCCGATCGGCATCGTCATGCATGGCTCAAGCATGTCGACCGGGCCGCAATCGATCTGGGATCGGGCAAGCGCATGCTGGTCAAGGACGGAAGGTACGACCCTGTCTACGAGATCACGGTACCCAAGGAACTGGCCGAGGCGCATTGATGGCTTTTGCGGACACTTACCGAAATCAGATCGCATTGCTGATCCGCACATTGCCTTCGGTGGCCGTGGAAGAGTGTTTCGCGATGAAGGACGGCACGGCGATCAATCTGTTCGTGCGCGACCTGCCGCGTCTCTCGGTCGATATCGACCTCACTTATCTCCCGGTGCAGGACCGCGCGACCTCGCTGGCTGCGATCGATAGTGCGATGGCGCGCATCGCGGAGCGTGTCACCAAAGCTGTAGGCGGCACCCGGATCGCGCCGTCGCGTTCACGCGAGAACGTGATCACCAAGCTCGTAGTTCGCGGCGATGGCGCGCAAATCAAGATCGAGGTGACGCCGGTTCTGCGCGGCTGCGTGTTCGAACCCGAGATGCGACCCGTCTCAAACGGCGTAGAGGACCAGTTCGGCTTTGCCGAAATGCGGATCGTCTCATTCCCTGATCTTTATGCCGGCAAGATCGTCGCTGCGCTCGACCGGCAGCATCCGCGCGATCTGTTCGACGTCCGTGATCTGCTGGCGAATGAAGGCGTCGACGAGGCGCTGCGTCGGGCGTTTCTCATCTACCTGATCAGCCACGACCGCCCCATGGCCGAAGTTCTGGCGGTGCGCCGCAAGGATATTGCGGCGGAATTCGAACGCGGGTTCGTCGGCATGACCCGACAACCGAAGGAAATGGAGGCCCTGCTTAAAGCGCGCGAAGCGCTGATTGAGGAGATCGTTGCGCCATGCCCGATACGCATCGGAAGTTTCTGTTGGCGTTTGAGCGGGGCGAACCCGATTGGGCGACTCTCGGCCTGGGGTCAGCCGCCGATCTGCCAGCAGTGCGATGGCGGCAACACAATCTCGATGGCTTGAAAGCCGAAAAGCGCCAGGCACGGGTACGGCAACTCGAAGAGGTTCTGGCCACATAGGCTCGTAGAAGGCCGGAGCCGTCATGGCCGTCGACGAGCAATCAGGTCGCGGCCGAAAGGTTCACCCGCTCCATCAGGGCTTCGGCGCTTTCCTTGCGCTCCGAATAGCGATCGGTAAGATAGACCGAGACATCCCGCGTGAGCAGCGTGAACTTGACCAGCTCCTCCATGACGTCGACCACGCGATCATAGTAGGAAGACGGTTTCATGCGGCCGGACTCATCGAATTGCTGGAACGCCTTGGCGACCGATGACTGGTTGGGGATCGTCACCATGCGCATCCATCGACCGAGCACCCGCATCTGATTGACGGCGTTGAAGCTCTGGGAGCCGCCCGACACTTGCATAACGGCCAGCGTTCGGCCCTGCGTCGGCCGGACGGCCCCGACCGAGAGGGGAATCCAGTCGATCTGCGCCTTCATCACCGCGCTCATCGCGCCGTGCCGCTCCGGACTCGTCCAGACCTGACCCTCCGACCAGAGCGACAGCTCGCGCAGCTCCTGCACTTTCGGGTGACCGACCTCGGCTCCATCCGGCAGTGGCAGGCCGGCCGGGTCGAAGATGCGTGTTTCGGCACCGAGGGCATTCAGCAGTCGTTCGGCCTCCTGCGTCAGAAACCGGCTATAGGAGCGCTCGCGCAGCGAGCCGTAAAGCAGCAGGATGCGCGGCGGATGCGCCAAAGGCGCTGCCCGCAGCCGGTTGATATCGGGAACATCGATGCAACCGGGATCGATATTGGGCAGAGCGTGCAGCATTAACGGTTCGCCTCCGCGACAGCCACGGTCTTGCTGCCCCGCTCATACCAGCCTTTCGAGCGGTTCACGATCCACACGACCGAGAGCATGACCGGCACTTCGATGAGAACGCCGACGACGGTGGCGAGCGCCGCGCCCGAATGGAAGCCGAACAGGCTGATGGCAGCGGCCACGGCGAGTTCGAAGAAGTTGGACGCGCCGATCAGGGCCGAGGGGCCGGCGACGCAATGTTGCTCGCCCGTGACCCGATTCAGCAGATAGGCAAGTCCGGAATTGAAATAGACCTGGATCAGGATCGGCACCGCGAGCAGCGCGATGACCATCGGCTGGGCGATGATCTGTTCGCCCTGAAACCCGAACAACAGCACCAGTGTCGCCAGCAGCGCCGTCAGCGAGACAGGGCCGAGCTTAGCAAGCAGCCGGTCGAGCGCGGCTTGCCCGCCTCTTGCCAGCAATCGGCGGCGCACGATCTGGGCGATGATTACCGGGATCACGATATAAAGCACGACCGACAGGACGAGCGTGCCCCATGGCACGGTGATCGCCGACAGGCCGAGCAGCAGGCCAACGATCGGCGCGAAGGCCACCACCATGATCGCATCGTTGAGCGCGACCTGGGAGAGCGTGAAATGCGGCTCACCCTTGGTCAGGTGCGACCAGACGAACACCATCGCCGTGCACGGGGCAGCGGCAAGAATGATCAGGCCAGCGATATAGCTGTCGATCTGGCCCGCCGGCAAATAGGGCCGGAAGAGCCAGCCGATGAACAGCCAGGCCAGTAACGCCATCGAGAAGGGCTTGATCGCCCAGTTGATGAACAGCGTCACGCCAATGCCCCGCCAGTGCCGGCCAACTTCGCCCAGCGCGGCGAAGTCGATCTTCAGCAGCATGGGAATGACCATCAGCCAGATCAGCCCCGCCACCGGCAGATTGACGTTGGCGATTTCGGCGGCGCCGATCGCCTGGAAAACGCCCGGCACAAAATGGCCGAGCGCGATGCCGACGACGATGCAAAGCGCGACCCACAGGGTCAGGTAGCGTTCGAATGTGGACATGGATTTCCCTTATGCAGTCGCCACGCGGCGACCGTGTTCGTCAATGACGCGCTCGCCATCTTCCTTGATGAATTTGCCTTGCTGCGGCGGCAGCAGGTCGAGCACCTCTTCCGAGGGCCGGCAGAGTTTCACGCCCTTGGGTGCGACGACGATCGGCCGATTGATGAGGATCGGATGCGCCATTATGGCATCGAGAAACTGGTCGTCGGTCAGCGCCGGATCGCTAAGACCGAGCTCCGCATAAGGCGTTCCCTTTTCGCGCAGCAGCGCGCGCACGGATATGCCCATGCGCTGGATGAGCTGGGTAAGCATCTCCCTTGAGGGCGGGGTCTTTAGATATTCGACAACATGGGGTTCGATACCGGCATTGCGGATCATCGCCAGCGTGTTGCGCGAGGTGCCGCAGTCGGGGTTGTGATAGATGATGACGTCCATGGCTGACCTCATGCGGCGCTGTTGCGGGGCGAGGACGCCCCATCCGATTGCCCGATCTCCGCGAGCTTGGCGCGCGGGGATGCCTTGTCGAGGCTGACCACGGGCAGCGCGGTAAAGATGGAAATGCGGTTCTTGAGGTAGCGAACTGCCGCAACGAAAGCGGCTTCCTGTTCGATCTCGAGGCCTTCCACCGCGGCGGGATCTTCAATGCCCCAATGCGCGGTCATCGGTTGGCCTGGCCAGACTGGACAGGCTTCACCGGCCGCGCTGTCGCAGACCGTGAACACGAAATCCATGGCCGGCGCATCGGGCGCAACTAATTCTTTCCAGCTCTTTGAGCGCAGGTCATCAGCGGGGTAGTCAAAGCTTTTCAGGACCTTCAACGCGACCGGCCCCCTTTGGGCTGACTGCCGGCAGAAAAGGCACGAAATCGGCCCGCGCCATCCTTGTTCAGGATGCTTTCGGCCAGGATCGAGCGCGCCGAATTGCCGGTGCACAGAAACAAGATATTGAAAATGCGATCGGGTTGGCTTGCATCAGGCATGGGCTGTGCCTTTCGTCGGTTTGCAACAGGATGACAAAGCGGCCATGGCCGGATTGCATACTTCCGGGTGCCCCTGGCAGCAGTCGCGCATAAGGAATTCGACGAGACTCGAGAGCGCCCCGAGAGCAGCGGTGTAAATGATGGAGCGTCCGGCACGCCGGGATTCGACAAGCCCGGCCTGTTCGAGATGGCTGAGATGAAAGGAAATGCGCGAGGAGGACGCGCCGTCCACTGCTGCGCCGATGGCGCCTGCCGCCATTCCCTCGGGCCCGGCCGTGACAAGACGTCGAACGATGCGAAGCCTGGTCTCCTGCGAAAGCGCGGCGAATGCCATCAGGGCTGCATTCTCATCCATTGTCATTTCAATCTCTCAAGAATTATTGAGATGATGTATACAGGAGGAATTCGTAGCGCACCAGTCCCTGTGTGCCCACCGGATAAGCGGCGATTGTACGGCAAGCGCGCCGGGGATTGAGACGCCTAAAGTTCGACTTGATTTGCTATGATTGACTTAGGGGCGCACTAACCCAAGCAGTCAAGGCTGTTGAACTTGGGCGGGCCTACCAGGTTGTTAGACTACCTGTCACTAGGAACCACCAATGCCGAGCGTTTACCGTCTGGCTTGCGACAAAATTGAGCAAGCCCTGGCCATTTTGCATTCGGAACTCTGGCACGATGAGAGATCGGCGACACTAATGCGCGAACTGGTGGACCGGCTTCTGGAACTGGACGAGCATGCCACAGCTCAGCCATCGAAGCCTAAGACGCTGCCCTCGTGCGCACCCGAAGGTGCGAACGTAGCCGACGTAGTCTTGCTGCGCGCAAGACGGCCAGCAGATTTTTGATGCCTCATCGCTTACGAATGCTTGTTGCGTTTATCACCATTATTAGCTCAGCAAATAACGATGTCGGATGGATATGGCTCGCGCCAGGACAGGAACGAGTGCGAAGCGGGATGTCACAGTTCGTAGCAATAAACCTTCCTTAAGAGCACCTTCGACTCGACGTCGCCGATAAGCGCGATGTCGCTGTAGCGCTTGGCAGCCGGCATCCCCGAGCTGGCGGCGAATCTGGTCAATAGCAGGGCAGCAGGATTGCGGGTGGTCTTCATGCCTGTAGTTCGGCGTCAGCCCCCGCCCAATAACAGTCGGAGCATAGACCCGCGGTGCAAACACGCCGACCATCAGCGACGCAGAAGTACGTCCTGCCATTGGCGGTAAGCTGGAGTTTGAATCCTGCTGGGCACTTCGTTTGCCGGGAGGGGGCGGTCGAATAGATAGCCCTGACCTACATTACATCCTCGCGCGCGTAGATAGCGAGCCTGCTCGACCGTTTCGATGCCTTCCGCCACCGTTTGCAGATCGAGCCGCTTTGCCATCTGAAGCACGGCATCGATCACTGCTGTTGCCTTCGGATCTCTCGCGTCAATCCGGGCAATGAAAGACCTATCGAGCTTGATTACGTCTACAGGGAATTGTTGAAGATGTGTTAATGAGGCGTAGCCTGTCCCGAAATCATCCAACGCCACCAGGACACCTTTGTCCCGCAGCTCTCCCAGCATGCGCGACACTTCCGGGCCGAGTTCCCCAATGAGGACGGTTTCGGTGACCTCAATATCAACTGCAGACAGGCTTTGACTGTACGCATTGGCATGTGACTTCAGTCTTTCATCCAGGGCCTTCTGGCGAAAATCGGCCGCCGTCACGTTGATCGCTATCCGTCCCGGATCAATGTTGGCTGCCTGCCAAGTGGCAAGATCGGCAAATACGCGCGCGAACATGCGATCCGTCAATTGAACGGAGATCTCACAATCGAAGAAGGCCGCCTGAATATCGGACGGCGCGAGTATTTCATTGTTTGGGCCACGGATGCGTATCAGCGCTTCCAAACCCATGATAGAGCCTGACTGAAGGTCGACTTTGGGCTGATAGTATGGGACAATGCGGTCCTCCTCAAGGGCTTGCCTTGCCAACCCCAGCATACTGGATCGCGCCTCTGCGGCGCCTTTGAGCGAAGGCGTGAACTCCACAATCGTTCCCGGCATCCGATCCTTAGCAGCATACAAAGCAAGATCGGCAGCTATTAGCAGTTCGGCGGGATCTTCTGCGTCTCGGGGCCAAATCGCGATTCCGGCAGAAAAGTTGACCGAGACGCGCAGATCTTCAACCACAACAGGTTCTGCCATGTCCGCCAAAACCGTGCCCATTTGTTCCACATATGCATCTGGAGCTTCAAGCTCGGGCAGTATGATCGCGAATTCGTCTCCCCCTAAACGCGCCACGGTTGCCTCGTCCGGGACGACGCGCAACAAACGAGTAGCAATCTGCGCCAGCACCCGGTCGCCCAAAGCATGCCCATAGGTGTCGTTGAGCTCCTTAAAGTTGTTCAAATCTACAACGATCAGGGCAAAGAATTTGCCGCTGCGACGCGCTTCGTCCAAGGCGTCCTGCTTCCGCAGACGAAATAAAGTACGATTGGGCAATTGGGTCAGGGGGTCATGATGAGCGGCCCATATCAGCTCCTTTTCTGCGGTCTTCTGTTGTGTGATGTCCAACATCGAACCCACCAGTCGTATAGGCTGACCGTCTTCGTTGCGAACGATCACACACCGAGTCTTGACGTAAATCCAATTGTCCCAAATGGTCAGGAACCTGTATTCCTCGTGCCAGTAATCTGCCCCACCCTCCAATGCAGCTGCCTGGCTCGCGAGGACACGCGAGCGGTCTTCCGGATGAATACGATCGAGCCACCAATCCAGGTTGGTTTGGTCTTCGGTATCGGGGCATCCCAACACCTTCTTATGGGCACCTCCCCAAGTAGCGCGCTGCTCGGCAAAGGACCAATCCCAGATTACGTCGCTGGTGGCGCGAGTGGCCAGACGGTAGCGCTCCTCGCTCGCGCGAAGCGCCTCTTCAGCCAGTACCTGTTCGTGAACGTCTTCTAGGCTGCCATACCAAGCGACGACTTGCCCACTCGCATTCTTGCGCGGCTTTGCCCGTGCGCGGAACCACCGGTAGGACCCGTCAACGAGCCGGACACGGTAACGCACATCAGCGCGAGAACCGTCTTGCGACGCAATCGCCGCTGTCCACAACCGAGTGACGGAAGGGAGATCATCGGGATGAACGACACTTGCCCAGCCTTCCCCGAAACTTGCTTCCCGCGGTAACCCGACCAGGTCTCCCCAAAGCGGCGCGATCTCGAGGATACTTCCGTTTGGATCAGCCACCCATGCGATTTGTGGGTTCAGTTCGATATAGGCTCTGTGGTGAGCTTCAGTTTCGCGAAGCGCCTGCAGTGTCTGGATCAAGCGCCGTTGTTCGTCCGCGGTGGCCCGGGATAAGCGCTCCGAATGCCATGTGTAAGTAATGGCTGCTCCAAGCATGACCAGGAAAGCGGCGACGACGACCACTGCGAGTTCGTCACCTGACGCGGTCCAGCCGGTCAAACTGACAGGCTCATCGGCTAGAACGAGAGTAACACCGGACATCGCGATGAAATGGAGAGACAGTACGGAAGCGAACATAGCAGCCGCTGCCGGCCAGGCAAAAACCTCACTTCTCCACCTGACGAGGAAATGACCTGCCGCCCCAGAAAACAACAAACCGACGAAGACCGCCAGGAAACTGGTCGGGTGATCATGCACAACAGTCCCGGAAAACCGCATAGCGTGCATGTCGATGAAGTGTGCAACGGCGACACCAACGCCGACAAGCACCCCGGCTAGCAGTCCCCGTTCCCGCCGCTGCAGCCCAACAATTCCCGCCACCATGGTGATGCCAACAGCGAGAAGCAGGGAATAAAGGGCGACGCCAAGATCGAAATGAATATCGAGGTCAATTCGATAGCCAAGTATTGCGGTAAAGTGCGTCGTCCAGACGCCCAATCCGGTCACGAAGCCCGCTAGCAGAAACCAGCCTTGCCGCTTTGCCCCTTCCGATTTCATACTGTACTGTGCGATGGCCGCGCCGGTTAGGCATGACAGGGCACATATTCCGATAGCCAACGCAACAAAACGTAGGTCATGGGCTCGGAAAATCGAATAAGATAAGTCTAGCATCTGGCACTCGCGCGCCCCCAATTCAAATTATAGCGCGTTGTCTTAAGAAATCTCAAAAAACGCTACGAATGGGCGTAGTGCGCGAGAGGACTGTAGGCGCTTATTGACGTGTTTTGTAATTAGTTCCACCGCATGCGCTCAAACACCCGCAGCCATCGTTCACCTTGCCATATCTGTCAGGTCTCGGCCCAGAGCCGCCGATATATCCTCAGCTGAGTCATGTATCAGCTGCAGCGCGTAGTGTGGATTATGAACGTGGATCGCAGGATCCGCCCCCACAAATTTCCAGTTGTAGGCTGCTTTCAACAATCGTGGCGTCCAGCTGGCATACGCGACGGGGGCGCCCTCTCTTTGGTCCGGCAAGCCATCGCCGTTATGGTCGGCAAAAAAGTAGGGATGGCGATTGCCGTCGTAGACCAACGCCGTTCCCGCTACCTCTCGCGCATAATCGGCCAGCAAAGCGAACAGGCGCTCCCTATTGGCAACGATGTCGGCGAAGATGCCCTGCTCAAGATTGCCGCTGCCGTCAAAACTCTGGCGGGAAATGCGGATTGCGCGTGAATTTCCCGATTCATGGCAGGTGGTGCAGGTCGCCTCAGCCACGGTCAGGTTATGCGGTTCGTGGCACCCCACACAGGTGGAGACCGGGCGAGCATGGAAGAACCGCTCCTGGTAGTCTTTCCCCGGATACTGGTATCCCAATGCGCCGGAGCCCCCTAGCAGGCTCGCTGCGGCGACCGCGTAGTGTGGGTTGATGAAGGACAGTTCAGGGTTGACCTCATCTTCGGGGGCTTTCCGCCACCGCACGTTCAATCGTTGCGCTCGACGCTCGGCCCTGGTGGCACGTCATGCATGCCGCTTCAGCACCCACGACGGGATGCTGAGTGCCGGAAGGGAGCTGGAGCTCGGTTACGCTTGGAAGGCCTGGATGGTGGCAGGTGTCGCAATCCACCACGCCGCCGACGGGTATAGGACTCTGCGGCAGGCCGGGGGTGCTGCCATCGAACCCGTACAATGACCGAAATCCCGCTCCAGAGTGACAGGTGGAGCAAACCGGCGGGATTTCGCCAGTATCGTTCCAATGCGCGAAAGATTCGGAATGGATATTCGCGTGTCCAGATCGCGCCCATTGCGTGATCTCTTCAATATTAGGAGTCCGCTCCGGCGTTTGTCCGATTGCCGAGGCAACCACGAATATGGCGGGAATACTGCTCCACAAGAGAATTGATCGAAGTTGCATGGGCGGCCTGCCTCGCACGGGTGGAAGCATCAAACGTTCTCTGGTAGTCCTTGTATTGTCAAGCGGAAGGGCATTTCCGACTCGATCAAGCCACGGAGGGACCCGCCATACTCGGTCTGACGCAACGCGGCCTCTCCGTACGTGCGGGTTCGCCGCCCCTCCCAACAGGTATGCCAGAAAAGATCCTCACATCCGAAGCCGGGGTGAGCTTGCCCCCGTGGATGGAATTCAGGGTGGAGCCGCTGGCCGAGGTCGGCAGCCGTGTTGCTCAAGGCAAGCCGCTCCTGCGAGATCGCCGGCGTCCCGAATGCATCATCACAGCACCCATCTCTGGCCGCCTTTCGGAACTTGAGACTGGTGCGGGGCGCCGCCTTACGAGCCTCATCATTCAGGGAGAAGGATCAGGCGAGCGGCACCAGTATGACACCCAATCGGCGCTCGAAGAGCTTGAAGGCGGAAGCGGATCAACCGCGCTGCGTCAACTGCTTCAGAGTTCCGGCCTCTGGATGCGACTGAGGAGCCGGCCTTTCGGCAAAGTGCCCGAAGC
>Ga0065721_10049057_pt1 | contig 48547 bp, 49 predicted proteins | sample Mesricmetagenome_FD_59108 | JGI IMG/M metagenome (GOLD analysis project Ga0065721, IMG submission 59108) | Mesophilic microbial community from rice straw/compost enrichment Sample: eDNA_1 v2 (version 2) | ecosystem: Engineered > Solid waste > Grass > Composting > Bioreactor | place: USA: Davis...
TTGAAGGATCGCCTGGGGCATCGATTCGTCCGTCGAGCAGCAAAGGACGAGATCCGCTTGCAGATAGCTTTGAAGCGGGTCGGCCTCGAATCCAGCCATCTCGATGACTTGCTCCAACCCGTTATCGCTTATATAGCTCACACAAGACTGGTAGTAGTCGCCCACTAACTGGTCATATCCGATCAACTTGAGGCTGATTGACAACCCATCCTGCCGAAGACGATGTATCGCTTTGATCGCTTCCAGTTGATTTTTGCGCGGCTGAACCGTTCCCGACAGCAGCACGCGAATCGTCTGCGTCTGAGGCCGCGTCGTTAACCGACGTCGGTTCGCATCGAAGCTATCGAAGTAAGCCGAGTCGACTGCACAGCACAGCTTCGCCCCCCGTACTTCCAGCAGATTGCTCCAGATGTCCGCGTATCTATGAGAAGAAGAGTGCACGGCATCGATTCGATAGACGGATCGGATCTGATCCAGCGACAGATGCGAGGCATAGTATTGGTGGAGGGTAGCCGCATGCGGGATAGAGATGGCCTTGCAAGCAGCTCCTACCGCTTCGATATAAGTGACGGAGTGAGCCAATCCGACGTTATTCCGCTGCATCCAATCCGCAATGACTGGCGCGGTATAGGCTGCTTGATAGTCGCTGCTCACCTTGACGTTACAGGTGTACGGCAGTTCATGTATCGCCAGTCCTTCCGCCGCCGCGCGCGCGTACAGATCGGGAACGTACCGCTGCGACTCCGGCACGCATAGCAGCACCTCGAAGCCCAATGCCTTCATGAACGTTGCGTGCTTCAACAGATGAAGCGTGGCGCCTCCCAAGTACGATTCATGGAAAAAATAAGCGATCCGTCTCCCCCGCAGCTTATGATGCAGCTCAGATGCTTCGAGCGCGCCCGCGAAGGCATGGACCTGCGCCTCGCTTGCGTAGTGACGCCGGACATACGCATATGCCCGCGCATATATGGCGTTGATGTCGGAAGCCTCCATGTCTGCGGCCTTCCGCAAGACGGCCAGCCAATCCTCGGGGGCGTTGCCGGTCTTGATGCACACGTCGTCCGGAAGCTCCGAATAAGGAGATACGTTCGAACAGATCCATACCGCCCCAGCAGCCGTACTTTCGAGAAGTTTAATCGGGCTCTTGCTTCTGGCAGCATCTAGCGTTCCATCCAGAGGAGACAGTATAAAATCAAACTCGCCCGCCCGCAGCCACTCCAGATATTGGTCGTAGCTGTTCGTGAACGCCCGATAGTGCGTCTTGCGAGGCAATCGACCGAAATCGTCGGGATTCATTCCCCAGAAGTGGAACTCTACTCGATCTCGCGCCAGCTTGCTGAACTGCTCGAGAACCGGAAACAACCACTGCAATTCTTGTTTTCTCGACGGTCCGGTGAAGATGCCGAACTTATACGGCCTATGCCGCGCCAAGCTCCTCTTATCCGTCAAGTATGCCCCCGGAATGTTGGTGCGGCTCTGAATGACTCGCGGGTTGTAGCGTCTGCAATCCTCCGTGATCACGGAATTGTAGCTGATGACCTGATCGCACCCCGACACCTGGTACTCGAGATGGTGATAGCCTTGCGTTCCGGGCTTTAGGTAGCCGAATTCCTCCCCTAGCTCGTGGAACTTGAACATATTGTCGTCCATTACGTATATCGTAGGCTTACCGGAAGCTTTGGCTTTCTCGAGAGCAGCCGTCGCGTTCGGGCCGATCGTCTTGTAGAGCGCAAGAACGTCGTATTCATAGTCTCCGAGGGCGCTTGCGTTGCTCTCGGCGAGATAACGATATCGATACGGAAAATTCGGGATCCGATTCGTATAGTTCTTAATCGTGACGTCAATCGAAGTGGAGTACAAGCTCTTGACCACGGCCAACCGGCGCGTCCACGGCCGTGACAGATTCGCCAGCTCGCGTTGCTCCGGCGTCAAGTAATAGGGAGTGCGGCTCCGGTACGGAACAATGACGCTGCGGCTCCACTCGTCAATCTCCCGCTGCGACAGACCGGGAGCCAGATGAGCCGTACCGTCCACTTCATATCGGCTGATCGCCTCGGGCGTAAGCATCGACTCGCGGTTAATCTCGAGATATTGGCGGAGCTTAACGTAATGCTTCAGCACGATGCCGTCCGATTCGGCAAGCGAATGCTTCTCGCCGGCGTATACGTTGCTGACGACCTTGTCGACCCATACGAATTTGAGCTTGCGCGCCATACGCAGCCACAAGTCGTAGTCCGACAGACGGCGCACGAGGACATGAGGATCGTACATCCCGCACTGCTCGAGAACGGACTTAGGATGAAGGATACTATTGTTGGCGATATAGTTGCCGCTCTGCAGCAAGGAATAGTCGAACACCCGTCCGATGTTAGACCGCTGCACGCTGCCGTCCTGCCGCCTAATCGAAGCATGGCAGGTGCCGTATACGGCGCACTGCGCGCCCTGCCGAAGCACTTCACCATACAATGTCTCTAGGCAGTCGGGCTCCCATTCGTCGTCATCGAATTGATAAGCGATATATTCGCCTCTGGCGAGAAGAATCGCTTCGTTCACTCTTGCAGCCGGAAGTCCGCCATTCCGCTCGTGCCGAATGATCGTTATCCGCGAATCCTGCTTCCGGTATCGTTGAAGCGTTTCATAGGTTCCGTCCGTGGAGCCGTCGTCCACGATAATGAATTCGAAATTCGAGTACGTCTGCCGTAGGACGCTGTCGACCGCGCGGCTCAAGCTCGTTCGGTTACGGCAATAAGTCGGCATGATGACGCTTATAACCGGCGTCTTTAATCGGTGAAGTAAACCTGACTTCAAGATCGTACGGTCCGAAGTCAGGGTATGGAATGAGATCAAGCGCGATCCCTCCGTCCATGATGAAGTTATTCTCGTTCGTCCATCTCCGCGAACAGGTCTCCTCGTCGGGCGAGCAACCTAAGCAACGGATTGCGTAACGGGTGCTCGAACACCGATAGATAACCGCTGCCCTCCCCGTAAGAGACGCGGAACTCGATATGCAGCACGGGGGAGTCATTACCCGATATCGGAGGAATGGAAAAAGTATGTGCACATTCGCCGGACATACCTGCAAGCTCCACGTCGTAGGCCGCGATCTCGATCTGCACGGCGTCGCGAACGGTTACCCGCATGAGCCCGCTCATCCGCTCGCCGCCGCATCGGAACAGACAACGAAGCGCTCGGACGGGGCGGTTCGGCATTCCGATCGCATACGACAGTGTATTCCGGAGCCGCGACAATGCCAGCCCGGCCCGCGCTCGTTCCGCTTCGGAGACCGAAGCCCGAGGGCTGATGCTCTCCATTGCGAGGGCGAATTTACCGGCTTGCGCCTCCGACGTATAGCGCCTTCGAATAACGTCGACCGCGCGATCCCGGATTCGCTTCCGATCCGCAGCCGACATTCGAATTACTCGGCTAATCTCCTGTGCCCAGCGTCCTTGCTCATTCGGCGCCTTAAAGCCGGTCACGTCATGTTGCACGGCCTCGTAAGGCTCCACGTCGGAGAACAAGCCCACTGCGCCGCAGATCGTCCCTTCCAACCACTTCACCGGGCATTTGCCCTTCTTGTACGGCGTATCGAAGAGCGGACAGAGCAGCAGATCGAATCGGCTCGCCGAAAGCCGGTATAGATACTCCTCATAGCTGACCGAGAACTCCGCCGTGAACACGTCGCTCTCTTGAATCGAGCCTATTTGCGTAGGGACGTATCCCCAGAAGTGAAACTCGACTCCCCGCTTGAATTCGCGGCTGACGTCGAGCAGATCGTTCCAGAGCCAATCGAGCTCCGCTCGTCTAGATTTCGTTCCAAGCAATACGATCTTGAACGGGGCTGCGAAGTCTGCGGAAGCATCCGGCTGACGGTTCAGATACCTCTCAGGCACGTTCGTATCTAGCTCGACGATGCGGGAATTGTACGGCCTTACGGAAGCGGCGGTCGAGCGGGAATAACAGAGCACGAGGTCTACATTCGACAATTGATAGATCAGATTGCCGTGCTGGGGGGTGCCAGGAGCGTATCGCCAGTATTCCGGATCCACCGTATGCAGGAGCAGCAGATCGTCGTCGATCGCGTATACGGTCGGAATACCCGACTGCTTGCATAGGTTGAGAAGCTCGGTGGAACGATCTTCGATCGCCCTGCACAGCACCACGATGTCGATGTTCCGGAGCGCGTCGGCGTTCAGCAAGGACTCCGGAACGAAGACGAACCGATAAGAATCGTCCAGCGCGCGAATATAATTTTTCAGCATGATTACGACCGTCGCATCGTATGCTTCTTTCGTCACGAGCACGTACTTCACCCGTTTGGCCGAGATAGATTCGTACCGCGCCATGCGGCTCGCCCATTCGCGCCTCTGTTCGTACCATGGCAGCACCTGCGTTCGATAGGTATGCTCGCGATAGGCAGCATCGTGCAGAAAATCCAAGTTATCCAGCACGTAATCCTCGATTCGGTCGAGTCTTAATCGGTCCGACCGATCAAGCGCATAGCACAGGCGGAAGAGCTGCGGATCTAAGACAGCATCGGAGCCGAGCGATTTCTCGTGAGAGGCCTCCGCGATGCTGATCACTTCGTCGACGAAGACGAACGGCACCTTCTCCGCCCATCGCAGCCATAAATCCCAGTCGCTCGTCCTGCGCATGGCTAGATGGCAATCGTAAGCACCATAGGCGTAGCATAGCGATTTCGGATGCAAGACAGTGTTATGGATCATGCGGTTGTAAAGCTGCAGCTCGTCGTACCGAAGCTTAGCGCCTATATGGATCTCCGTGTAAGTCTTTGAGTTTCTTAATAATCCTTTGCCGAAAACGACGCACTCCCGCGGGTGCCGAACGATTTCACGGTATAGCGACTCCAGCGCGTTCTCCATCCATTGGTCGTCATCGAACTGATAAGCGATGTACTTCCCCTTCGCATGCAAGATGCCCTGATTCATCCGCAGCGCCGGCAATCCGGAATTACGCTCGTTGCGGATATAGACAATTCGGGGATCCTCGCTTCTATAACGCATGACGATCTCGCGCGTCCGATCCGTCGAACCGTCGTCGACGATAATAAACTCGAACGCGGTGAACGTCTGATTCAGCACCGTGCGAATGGCGCGTTCGAGCAGCCCGTTATCGCCCCGACAGTAGGTCGACATAATGACGCTGATGACGGGATCCTGGATCGGCGATTCGGATTCGTACACCTTCGCGCCTTCCAACAACGGTTTAACGGTAATCATGTCACCCTCCTAGGTCGCGCAGCGTCATGATGCGTGCGGGTCCCTGTTCCGTGGGTTTGGCGCCAACGGTTCGAAAGCCCGCTTTGTTATAAATCTTAATAGCCGCGGCATTGTGCTCGAATACTTCCAAATCGATAGCATTCAGCCCCAATCGCTCGAATCCGAAGGCGCAAATCCCGCCTACGATCTCAAGTCCGAAGCCTTTGCCCTTGGCTCGCGCGTTGCCGACCATGAGTCGCCCGAACTCTGCCGTCCCCGTAACGGCATCGATCCGGTATAACGCCGCGACTCCCACCGGTTCATACAGACCGGTAATATCATCGGCGATGAACGCGATATCCGTCTCGTTCTTCAGATATCGCGCATACCAGTTCCGATGCTGTTCCCAAGTGATCGGGCTCCCGTTGAAAAACCATCGGCGGATTTCGGGATCGTTCCGCCATAGAAGAACAAGCTCTAAATCCGAGAGCTCCAGCTGGCGCAGCCGTAGACGTTCCGTCTGAATAACATAGGCGTGGTTCATCGTCTCACTCCTTGGCGTGGGCGGCCACGATCTCACAGATTCGGTCTACGTCTTCTTCGCGGAGCTGCAGATGCATCGGCAAGGACAGGATGCGTCCGGACATGGCGTGAGCCCGGGGGCATGTGCCATGCCCATAGGCGTACATGGCGTACTCGGTGTTGTCTCGGTAATGAACGCCGGGGTAGACGTCGTTCTCGTTCAGCACGTTCAGTAACTCGTCCCGGTTGCCCGCTTGAATCATGTACAGATGGCGGGAAGATTCGCAGTCCGCGGCGACAGGAATGGGCTCTGCGCCGCTGCTTCCGGTGCCAAGACGATCCTCGTACCATTGCGCGACCTGCCGGCGGAACCGGTTATCCTCGTCCAAGTACCGAAGCTGTACAAGTCCGATCGCCGCCATGACGGAATTCCCGTGATACTTGTAACCCAAATATTCGACATCGTATTTCCATTTGTAGTTGCCCGCGCTATGCGTTCGGGTGTACGTATCCTTGTTGATGCCGAGCCAAGTATACTTCCTGCAGATGCCGTCCAGTTCTTCGTCCGCGAAGCAGATCATGCCGGAATCGGCGGTCGGTAGATTTTTGACGGCTTGGAACGAATAGACGGCCACGTCGGCTTCCTTACCCGGCATCTCTCCTTGAAGGCGGGTTCCGGCCATATGCGCCGCATCCAGGATGAGCGGCAGGCGGTGCTTCCTGCATACGGCGACAATATCGGCATAGCATCCCGTATTGCCTCCTAGTCCTACGTACATGACCGCGCGCGTCCGAGGTCCGATTCGACGTTCCAAATCCTCCGGGTCCATGCACAGCTGCTCATCCACGTCCGCGAATACGACCTTCATTTTCTCGTAGAGGATCGCATGATTGGTGGAGACGAACGTCAACGGAGTAGAGACGATCTCGTCTCCGTCCTGCCAGCCATGGACTTGCTTTAATATTTTGACGGCCAAATGCAGGCCAGCGGTTGCCGAATTCACGAAGTGAGCGTGCTTATGCCCCGTGTAGGCGCGCCATGCGTTCTCGAACTCCACCGTTTTGAATCCGATGCCTGTCCATCCAAGCTCAAGACATTGGCGGATTTCCTCGATACATTCCTCTACTCGGTACGTTGGCACGAACAATTGGATACCCATTAGCTTCACTCCTTACCATATCGAGAATCAGAGATAGTTTATGAGAGAAGCATCGATACGGCTTGGACGAAAGTCAGCCAGCATATAAAAAAGAACGGCCGCTAGACGCATGTCGCGCCCTTCGGCCGTTCTCTCAATCTTCTATATGAGGAGGCTACGCCAGCTCGCGAAGCCACTGTTCCACTTCTCGGTACGCCCCTTCGCTCGACAGAATGCCGTCATGATCGGCGTCCAGGATCATCCTCACCTTCGCATCGTTATGCTCGGCGAACAGCGGGGCGTACTGGCCCGGAATGAACACTTCTTCCTTCTCTCCGACAAGCACGAGCGTCGGTTGGGTCATCGCCTTCAAGCTGCGTTCGTACTTGGCGCTCGGCGCGCGGGATTGCAGCAGACGGTAGCTGAGCTCGAGCGTCTCGCGACCATGACGGCGAGCCGGCGGCTTGTCGTTGTGCATGACGGTCAGACGGTTGAACCAGCGGATGCCGAGCTTATTCATGATCGTGATCATCGCGAGTCTAGGCGTATTAAGCTGAGTCGTGCTCATATGGTTCTTCTCGTAGTTAATAGGCGCTTTCGGGTGAATCGCCGGAGCCAAGAGCAAATAGGCGTTAACCTGCTCTGCAAGCGGCTTGTCGGCTAAGCGGAGCACGTTGCCGCCTCCGCCTGAATGAGCGGCCAGGATGAGCTTGTTCATCTGCGGTTCGCTCTTCTCCAGCCATCTCGCCAGGTCCTCGATGTCATGATCGTGCTGGCCCACGTATTCTACGTCGCCTCTGCGGATCGGATGCAAGCCGTACCCTCTTAGATCGGGCACGACGACTTGCGCTAACTGCCGCTTCGCGATGAAGTCCGCGAGCGGATGCAAATATTGTCCATCCTCCGAGATCCCGTGCAGCAGAATGATCAGCTTGTCGCTGTCCGCGCGGTAATGGCGATAACATAAGGATCTTCCGTCCCTTGCCTCGTAGGTTTGGATGGGCGGGAGCAATCTCTCGTACATGAATAGGCCTCCGACGGTGACTATTGACGCGCTAGGTTGAATGCGTTTACAGCCCATTATACCATACTCGCAACTCCCGTCGCTTACGTGCCGCAATAAGTCCGGTAAGGACGGGTCGATCCAGCCGGCAGCGAGCAATAGTCCGCCTGATCCGCTTCGTAATCGTAAGGTCTTGTCAGTACGGAAACGAGCCGCTCCATCACACCGAAATCCCCGCGGCCTGCCGCTTCCAACGCCTCCTCCACCCGATGGTTACGAGGGATGACCGAAGGATTGCTGCCGCGCATCAGCTGCTCGGATTCGGCCTGCGACGCCTGCTGTCTGCCTAGCCTCGCCTTCCAGCGCTCCTCCCACTCGGCATACTCCGCGCTTCCGAACAGCGCCTCGTCATCAAGTTGACCAATCGTTAACGCACAGAACGTATTCGTGAAGTCAGCCCCTACCTGCTCCATGATGGCTAGCAGATTCTCGATCAGGGTCTGGTCTTCCTCTTCTTCACCCGCGAGACCAAGCTTCGCCCGCATACCTGAGAGCCAGTGACGACTGTACTGCGCAGCGTAGTCCGCCAGCGCTCCTTCGGCCAGCTTGATCGCCTGCTCCTCGTCTTCATGCAGCAGCGGCAGCAGCGTCTCGGCGAATCTGGCGAGATTCCATCCGCCGATCGGCGGCTGATTGCCGTAAGCATAACGCCCCTGCGAGTCGATGGAGCTGAACACCGTCGCCGGATCGTACGCATCCATGAAGGCGCACGGGCCGTAATCGATCGTCTCTCCGCTAATGGCCATATTGTCCGTGTTCATGACGCCGTGGATAAAGCCGACGAGCTGCCACTTCGCGATGAGCGCAGCTTGACGCTTAATGACTTCTCGCAGAAAGTTCAGGTAGCGGTCGCCGTCCAGCGCGATGTCCGGGTAATGCCTCCGCATCGTATAGTCGGCCAGCTCACGAAGGTCTTCGGCGCTGCCCCATTGGGCCGCGTATTGGAACGTGCCAACGCGGATGTGGCTGGCGGCGGTGCGCGTCAACACCGCGCCCGGGAGCTCGATCTCGCGCTGGATCGGCTGGCCGGTCGTCACGACCGCCAGGCTGCGGGTTGTCGGGACGCCGAGCGCGTGCATCGCTTCGCTGATGATGTACTCGCGCAGCATCGGGCCCAGCGCCGCCCGGCCGTCTCCTCGGCGGGAATACGGCGTCGGTCCGGAGCCTTTCAGCTGAATGTCCACCCGCTCGCCTCGGGGAGTAAGCTGTTCGCCGAGCAGCAGCGCCCGGCCGTCCCCGAGCATGTTGAAATACCCGAACTGATGCCCCGCGTAAGCCTGCGCCAGAGGCTCGGCTCCCTCCGGAATCCGATTGCCCGCGAACGCAGCAACGCTGTCCTCGCTCTTCAGCGCGTCGGCGTCCAGTCCGAGTTCTTGCGCCAACGCTTCGTTCAGTACGACCAATTTCGGGGAACGTACGGGAGTCGGATTCATTTTCGTATAAAAGGACTTTGGCAGCCTTGCGTAGCTGTTATCGAAATTCCACCCTGGGTTCGTCATCGTATCCTCCTGCTCCAACTCGGTCTTAGGTGTATTATACCCTTTCCCGAGCGTGAGGCGCCCGCGGAACAGAGGGTATCGGCTTGGATTATCCGATATTTTATATCGCAAATTCGCCAATATGCTCATCGCAAGAGCGATATTCGATATTTTTTATCGCATAATCCGTAAAAAGGTGCTCAACCGACGACTTCTTCCATATATCCGATATTCTTTATCGTATAATCGTTCATTTCTGGCTTGCTGGCTTGGCAAACGATATTTTATATCGCGTACAACGTGACAATGACGGCCATGAATATCCTGTGCCGCCGTTGGGAAAATGTCTTGGACCGCGATCTAGGCTAAAAAATAGAGCACCCATTCTCTAAAGGAATGAATGCTCTTAACGACTTTTATTCGTCGCTCAGGATTGATAGAAGTTGCGATCCCAGCGGTGCGAACGGAGCTTGGCAAGCTGCTCCTCAGGCAGTCCGCGTCCGTCTCCCACCAGCATGTTGCGCTCCACGTTGCGGATCGTTCGCATGCCCGGAATGACCGTCGAAACCGCGGGATGACTCAGTACGAACCGCAGGGCGGTCTCCGCCATGTCATCCGTAGAGATGCCCAGATCCGCCGCAATCGCCTGAACCCGGTCGTACACTTCCCGCTTTCGGTCGCCGCGGAAGTAGCCGTTGCGGAAGTCGCCCTCGTCGAACGTCGTGTCCGGCGTCACTTTGCCCGTCAGACCGCCTTCGTCCAGCGCGACCCGTACGATGACGCCGACGTTGTGCTTCTGGCAAGCCTGCAGCAGCCCGTCTTCCGGGCTTTGGTCGAAAATGTTGTAAATCACCTGCACGGTATCCACGACGCCGGTCTCGATCAGCTTAATCGCGTTGCTCGCCTGATGGTCGTTAATCGATACGCCGAAATAACGAATTTTACCTTGATCCTTCAGCTTCTGCACCGCTCCCAGCCAATCTCCTTGTCCGACCCACTCGTCTGACCAGACATGGAATTGCTGCACGTCGATCGTCTCCAGCCCGAGGTTACGAAGACTCTGTTCCGTGCAGGAGATCACATGGTCCCCCGGGAACGCATCGTTAACCGAAATTCCGGACGGAGCCGGCCATTTGAGATTTTTGGGCGGAATCTTGGTCGCGACATAAATGCGTTGCGTCTGCGATTTGACCGCTTGACCGACCAACTGCTCGCTATGACCGTTCCCGTAGCCCAGTGCCGTATCGATGAAGTTAAGCCCCAACTCGAGCGCACGTTGCAGCGCACGCAAAGATTCGTCGTCATTCGCGCCGATCCAGCCGGATTTGCCAATTCCCCAAGCGCCGTATCCGATCTCCGACACGCTCAGTCCCGTCCGACCCAACATTCTGTAGTTCATGTTCATTCCACCTCGCCATATGATTATGTTCTATATCCTGAAGCCTGCCTTCTCATTGTAGCGAATTCGGCGGACTCTAATAAGTGCCGAGTAGAAGAAAAGTTATTATTGCATGCGTTTATGCTGCCTCGTCTACCCCCGAACCTCCACGATATTCGCCAACTTCACCCATTGTCCGCCGATGAAAATCCGGTACGACAGTAAATCCAGCTTCACGATCGCCCCGCTGACCGTCCGGTCGGCTTCCGGCTCCCAGAGCAGCAGCTCGATCTCCTCGCCAGTCTGGCAAGCGGCGCTCAGCCGTTCGTTGATCTCCTCCCACCGCTGCGGGTCGAGTATCGGCTTCGTCCGGCGCTCAGGCCGATTGTTCATCGCGATAATCCGTTCCTTGTGCTCGGGCAGCATCATGCGGCTCGACTCCCACAGTCCGTTATGTTCAAGCTTCTTCGTCATCTATAGTGCCCTCCGATCTTGCCGGCTCTATCCTCGGCTTGCCCCGCGGCCGTCTTCGATACGGCTCTCATGATCGCGGTGCTGCCGTATTTATCCTTCAGCGCGTCCGTCGCCCGCTCCAGCATGCGGAACCGGTCCCGCTCGTCGAACAGCGACAGCTGGTACTCCTCCTCGCCGGACAATTGAGTGAGTCCGACCGCCACCTTGCGCACCGGCTCTCCGCCCCAATGCCGCTCGAACAACTCGACCGCCGCCCTGTACACGTGATTCGTCACGTTCGTCGGCTCCGGCATCTTCGATTGGCGGTAGAAGCCGGTTGGACGGTCGAAGTCCGCGCCCTGGCACCCGACCGACACGACGAAGCCCATGAAGCCGAGCCCCCGGCACCGCCTGCACACGAGCTCGGTCAGCTCGAGCAGCACGACCTTCAGCTCCTCCATCGTCCGGTAGTCCCGCGGCAGCGTCATCTGATGGCCGACGCTCTTCGGCGGCGTCTTGTGCGTGTAAGGGCTGACCGGGCTGTCGTCCTTGCCGTTGGCGAGCCGCCAGTATAGCTCCGCGTCGATGTCGCAATTCTTCTTGAATTTGCGGCGCATAAGCCGCTTCAGCTCAGGCAGCGGCGTACGCGCGACATCGCCGATCGTGGGCATCCCCATCGCCGTAAAATGCGCCGTCATCCGGCTCCCGACCATGAACATCTTGTTGATCGGCATCGGCCACAGCTTATCCGGCAAATCCGCCTCCCGCAGCACGAACAATCCGTTGTCGTTTTTCTTCGCCCATAGGTCGCAAGCCATCTTCGCCGTCACCTTGGAATAGCTGATCCCGATCCGCGTGTAGATTCCCGTCTCGCTCCGTACCTGATCCTGGATCGCCTGCGCGATCTCGAGCGGGGAACCGAACAGCTTCTGGCTGCCCGTCACGTCGATGAACTGCTCGTCGATCGAGTACGGCTCCACCAGATCGCTGAACGCGCGGTAGATCTCCGTAATCTGCATCGATATATCGATATACAGCTGCATCCTCGGCCGGATAATGACGAGATCCGGACACTTCGCGATCGACTCGCGCACCGTCTCCGCCGTCGTCACCCCGAACTTCTTAGCTAGCGGGCAAGCAGCCAGAATAATGCCGCTCCTGCGCTCGGGATCCCCCGCGACGACGACCGGCTTGTTCGCGTATTGCGGATTCGCCGCCTTCTCCACCGACGCGTAGAAGCTTTGGCAGTCCGCCAGCATAATGATTCTTTCCGTCCTCTGTCCCATTCGTGTCCATCACCCGTCCGTTAGCTTAACTCCGGTATATTCGCTCGCCTTCCTCAGCGCTTCGGTCCGCAGCGTTCCCCACAGCAACGTCAACTGATGCTCATACCCCCGGCACAAATACGCGGCCTCCACGCCCGCCCGCGTCCGCTTCTCCGGTAACAGCTTAATGCCGCGCTCCCTGAGCGCTTTGCGCAATTCGTAATGCTCGTTAATCAGATCGTCCAGCACCTTCTGCAAGCCGCGCACGAGTATCAAATCCAGCTTAAATCCCGCCCTGCGGGCCGTATCGATGTCGCTCTGGAGATAGTCCAGCATGACGGGAATGACAATCGCGTCCTTCACCAAGCGCAGCTCGTCTTTGCTTAGCACAGGCGGTTTCATCGACCCTCTCCCTTATCGTCCATGTTCGCACGAAATCTACGAACGAGTGTTCGTGTTAATCATTATATGCGAACACGCGTTCTTTTATCCACATTTATTTTTTGGGTGGACAGGCTTATACTGAAATAAAGAAGGAGGGATTTCCATGTGCGGACGGTACACGATCGTGGTGTCCATCGAGGAGTTAATGCTGAGGTACCTCAGCGATTTGCCGACGAATCGGTATCATACGCCCCGCTACAACGTCGCGCCGATGCAGCAGGTGCTGGCGGTCGTGAACGACGGGGAGAAGAACAGGCTCGGCGAGCTTCGTTGGGGGCTTGTCCCCTCATGGGCCACGGACGATAAGATCGGCTCGAAGATGATTAACGCTCGGGCGGAGACGTTGCTGGAGAAACCCTCTTTCAGAGGACTCGTTGGGCGAAAAAGAGCGCTAGTGCCCGCCGACGGCTTCTACGAGTGGAAGCAAGCCGGGGGAGGTAAGCAACCGATGCGGATTACGATGAAAGACGGCGGTATATTCTCGATGGCTGCCTTATACGATACATGGGTCGCCCCGGACGGGCGCAAAATAAGCACCTGCACGATCATTACGACGACGCCGAACGAGCTGATGGCGGACATCCACGACCGGATGCCCGTTATCGTGCGTCCGGAGGACGAGGCGTACTGGTTAGATCGCGGCAACACGGATACGGCGGGGATCGCCAGCCTGCTGCGGCCTTACGATGCCGCGGCGATGCGGGCGTATCCCGTGTCCAAGATCGTCGGCAACGTGAAGAACGATACGCCCGAATGCATCGAGGAGCAGGCCGTGCTATTCTAAGCTTCGTCCAGCGTCAGAACGGAGTCTCGGCTAATGATCGTGCCTTCGCCGCTTCCTTCGCAGATCGCCTTCATCGCCCCGGGCTTATCGAAGTTGAAGACGTGAATCGGCAGGGCGAAATCCCGAGCGAGAATGAACGCCGACTGGTCCATGACCGTCAAGTCGCGCTGAAGCACGTCGTTGTAATGCAGCGACTTGAACTTGCGCGCATCCGGGTTCGCCTTCGGATCGGCGCTGAGCACGCCGTCCACCCCTTGCTTTGCCACGAGCAGCGCCGTGCATCTCACCTCGATTGCCCGCTGCACGGAAGGATAGTCCGTCGTGACGAACGGCTGCCCGTTGCCTCCCGCGAAGATGACGATGTACCCTTTTTCCAGATGGTGAACCGCTCTTAACCGTATGTAAGGCTCGGCGACGGCGCTGACCGGCAAGGCGGTCATGACGCGCACCTCCCTGTCCGTCTTCGCTTTCAGGACGCCGCGGAGCATGAGGCTGTTGATGACCGTAGCTAACGTGCCGATGCTATCCGCCTCCGCCCTTTCGATCCCCCAAGAAGACGCCATGCTCCCGCGAAAAATATTGCCGCCCCCGACAACGAGACACACTTCGACGCCCATCCGGACGACGGACAGAATTTCGCTGGCGATATGCTCCAACCGCTCGGGATCGAAGCCGAATTCACCGTTGCCCGCGATGGCGCCGCCGCTTAGCTTGATCAACACTCGCTTGTATTTGAGCATCGTTCGCACCTCCGCTATTTACTCTATGTGCCGGGAACATAGATATACTTTTCGGACGAAGGGGAAGATTTCAGGGGGTACCGACTGTTCGCTTGACAGCTTTTCCATGCCTTGGTATAGTGAACGCACACAACCGAATTCGGAACACTTACGACAGGAAGCACCCGTAAGATAAGGCGATAACGCGCCTTTCTTGCAGGTGCTTTTTTTGTTGTCCGGATTCGGCGATTCAATTCTAACTAGGAGGGATTTACATGGTTAAAATGTGTCGAAGCGTCCTATTGCTACTGTTCGCGGTTTCCGTATGGAGCGCCGCGCCAGCCGCGACGCAGGCGGCCGCCATCGAGCTGACCGCGCCGGTCAAAGCCGACTTCGACAAGACCGTCAAGGCCGCGGATACCGGGTCCGCTGCCAAGCTGAAGCAGCTATACCCCGCGTTGCAAGCATCGCTGAACCAGGACACGCAGCTCAAAGCGCAGATCAAATCGCAGCACTATGCGAACGAGCAGGCGTTGCTTGTGCTGCGCAAGGAGATTCGGGCTATCGACGGCGCCAAGCTGGACAAGCTGAAGGCCGAGGTCGAGCAGATGAAGGCGAAGTACAAGCCGCTGTTCGACGATTACACCGCGCTCAATAAGCAGATTGCCGCCCTGCGGAAGCTCAAGAGCAAGCTCCTGAACGAAGCGATGCGCATTCAAGCCGATGTGATGAAAGCCGCGACCCAGCTCGCGCGGGACAAGATCCGGGCGAAGGAAGCCGAGCTGAAGAACGCCAAAGCCGCCGCATCCGCCAAGATCAAAGCCGCCAGGGACACGCTCGGCGAGACCGATAAGCTCAAGGTGAAGATCAAGTCCTTGAACAGCGCAGCCGCCCTGCCGCGCAAGAGCCAGTCTGCCGTCTGGACCGACTTCAAATACGCGATCAAGAAGAGCGAGACGCGCAGCGCTCTGAACGCGCTGGATACGCTGGCCTCGCTCGCGAAGCAGGTCGCGGACAAGCAGCGGGAAGTTCTGAACGTTGAGAAGAAGATCGCGACGGTTATCACGAAGACGAAGACGCAGATCGCCGCAGCGGGCAAGTAGGCCGGCGATCCGATGAAGAAGACGCTGCGCGGCGGAGGGATCTGGGATTCGGGAGGCAGCTCGGGACGGAGCTTGAAACAGAAGCGCGGGGGAGGTCCGATACAGGCTCATGCGCGGCGTCCCACCCAGCCTTTGTGCTATGATAAGGAGCATGAAGGAGTGGACGAACGAATGGCGCTTAGCATAAGGTTAGAGACCGACCGGGATTTCGAAGAGGCTGCCCAGCAGCACGCTTCCATACGAGTGTTCCAGAACGATCATCTGATCGATTCCGGCGGCACCGTCATCCGCTTCGATGACAATATCGTCGTCGTGCAATCCAGCGTCAGCGAGATCAGCTACCATTCGCGGCGGGATTGCGAGTTTTTCATGGTGCGGCAGCGGTAGGCTGATCGTTACCGACATGCGAAAGAGATCCCCGATTCGCTTCGGGGATCTCTTTGTTATTGCTTATTGAATGAAAGTATTCTGAACCCTCTCGGACTTCAGGAAATACGGAATCCAGATCGCGCATGTAATTGCGGCTCTAACAATGTCCTTCACATCGTCTGGCCCGGAAAGGCCGTATTCGCTAACGATCGATATTTGATTAATCAATATATATTCGAGTATGACAATAAACAAGCTTAAGCTGTATACGATTATCATTAGTTTGGGGAAGATAGACTTCTTCTGGTACATGTTATACAGACAGAATAGACTTACCAATATTAACAGGATGTTGACCACCAATTCAAAAATAAGAAGCGGCGCCCACAACGAATCATACCAGCTAGAGTCTTTGGAAGTCAGCATCTCCCAAGTACCGGGAGAAAAAGCCGGAAGGGTATCATTGTTGAGAGTTAGGATGTTCAGCAGGATCGTTAAGTAGAGTCCGATCTGCACTAATATCAGCCATCCCCCCAATCCGGACACGCCTAACATGAGCGGTGGCTGTTTCTCTCTTGGCTGCTGATTCGATTCTTTGACGATTGCTGTTTCTTCCAACAGGATCCCTCTTTCTGCTTAACGCCCCTATTTACTCGGCGTTATCCTAATATTTGGGTTTCCTATTAGTATAACTGGCAAATCAAAGTAATTCCATACAAATTTCGACATTATTTTCCTACAGAGAACCTTAACACCGTCTTCAGCTTAGCAGCTTCCGTCTTTCGGGGGTCGGACAAGTAGATTTCCCGATGGATCTTACTTGCGCGGGTATATCCATGCTCTGCGCAGTACGCTTCCATTCGCGCGAAGCTGGCGGGCTCGTCATCGAAGCTTCCGAGATGCATCATTTGGCAGCTTAGCCCGTCCGTCGCTTGCTCGAACCGGACCTTCTCGAGGTAGGGATTCGGCTTTTTCTTCATCGTCTGCTCCCGAAACCGCTCGAACCCTTGCTCCGTCAGAAAATCGGGCTGCCGGATCATAATCGTGTACTTGAAATTGCTCTTGTCCGTCGCGGGCTTCGACCGGTCAAGCAAGTCCCATACGCCCTCAAGCGGGAACACCGTATATTCGTAGTACCCTGCCGGTACATCGTTGCTTTTGTAAGACATTCTCACCGCATAACTCAAGCTGTACAACGCTTCCGTCGCCTTGGCGAATTCTCCGCCGTTGGGATCCCCGGAGCCGTCGACCATCATGAACCGAATCGCAGGCACGTCCACGATCTGCGGCGACGTACCGGGCACGTATAGCTGCTTGAAGTCCTTCCTATAATCCACCTTCTTGCTCATGACCACCTATCCTTCCCGTAACAGCTATTAAACCTCGCCGCTAACGCGTTCGTCCTGTATGTCCATGAACTTCTCGATTTCCTTCTCGACGAAGATCGCTTGCGAACGCTCGTCGATTCCGGATAACAATTTCAGTTTCTTCTGGTTGGCCAGCACAGCGTTTAGTCGGTAGCTTGTGTTATTCTTGCGCCGTACTTCCTCGACATATAACTGCACGAAGTCGGACCGGTACAACGTCCTATTGCCCCTCCAAGGGATCGGGCCATGTCTGATCGTCAATTGATCCACACCGACCGTAATCGTCGTCTTATTCACGAGCCCCGCAATCGCGGAATAAGTAATCCCGACGCCAGCCGCAACGTGCAGCACAGGGAACAGCACCGCGCCTATAGGCACAGTGTCTCCCGACAGCATCATTTTATAGAAAGTAAATAGGAACCCGTCCCAGAAGATCGCGAAGACCAGCAGTAGCACAGCCCCTATCGAGAACCACTTCCTAGACAGGACAAGCTCGCCGTAACGCTCCTCCATGCTTATGCCTTCAGGAATTGGATTGATCATGATAGTCCTCCTCTCTATTCGTAATTCAACCACACCATAAAAATAATAACGACAGCAAGTAGATGAAAATACGGGAGAAGAACGACGAATTTACTGCGTTTTTTCCGTACAAGATGAGCGATTAGGCTCGCAACATAAGTAACCACGTACGTGCTGCTCAACAGAATAAAGCCATAGACGATGAAGTATAATAGCGCGTCCTCGTCTGTACGCGCTCCGGCCAGCTGCATAATGTTGGCCATCAGCACGAGCGGGTAGGCTAGTAAAGGTATACCGCTAATAATGAATAGGAAGACGTTAATCGCTCTGCTCTGCATTCTGCACCTCTAAATTAATGACTTTCCTTCATCCACTCGGCTATTGTCCTCGCATCCTCGCTTGGGGACTGTTCTAGATGAGCGATGATGCTTCGCTTGCGGTCTTCCGATTGGTTCTGGCTCAGCTTCCATTTGCCCTCTAGCCGGTCGATCTTCATTCGGAACGCGACAATGCCTCGGGAGAGCCTCTCCGTGAACTCTCGGTTTGTCTCATCGAGCTTGTACGAACTGTTCGGTTGCTCGTACTTCTCAACCAGCCGATTAAGAGAGCCCATGACCTCGTGCTGGTCATCGATCAGCTCGATTCGTCCATAAGCATGCACGGATACATAGTTCCAAGTAGGGACGCTTTGGTTCGTCTCATACCAAGAGGATGATATGTAAGCATGAGGGCCTTGGAAGACGATGAGCGCCTCTTGCTCCGCAATCTCCTGCCACTGCTCGTTCGCTCTCGCAAAGTGACCATAGATGCATCCCTCGTCCCGCTTCAACTCGAAAGGGAGATGCGACGCGACCGGACGGCCGTTGTGCATAGAGAACAGAATACCGAACCCGTAATGATCGATAAAATCATAGAGCGTCCCTCGGTCCTCGACCGAAAAGTGTTTAGGAATGTACATCTGCGCCCTCCTCGCTCAGCTTTCCGTTGCCTCTTCTCGGTAGTGGCTGATATCTCCGTGCAGAATAATCGTGTGACCATCGCCATTCACTTCAACCTTGCACAAGCAAGTCGGGTGAATGTACGGCAAATCCCATAGATCCTTCCAATCGCGTTGCTCAAAATAAGCCATGATGAGCTTTACGACGACCGTATGAGTGACGACGAGAATAGACTGGCCGGGGTTCTCCGATACGATCCGAAGCAGCTTGCGAATCGCGCGCTCGGATACATCCCGGAACGTCTCGCCATCCGGGACGCGGAACGCCTCCGGGTCCTTCCAGAAGTTATGGAATGGCTTCGGGTATTCACGCTCTGCCTCGCCTTGGTCCATACCTTCCCATATCCCCAGACTAATCTCCTTGAACTCGTCGCAAGCCTCGATAGCGATTCCTCTTGCTCCAGTCACGATCTCCGCCGTCCTGACTGCCCTTGGACTGGAACTGGAATAGACCCGATCGAAGACGGTATCGCGAAGCGATTCCCCTAACCACTCGGCTTGTCTCACGCCTAGTTCCGTGAGCGGCGAATCGTTATGACCCTGGAACTTCCTCTGCGTATTCCACTCGGTCTGTCCGTGCCTTGTGATGTAGATAGTCGTTGTGTGGCTCATGTATGTACCTCAGCTCACCGTAAATCTTGATAGACAACTAGAAGCTGGCCGTTCAAGCGGTCAAGCTCGATGGTCTCTTCCTGTTCGTCATAGCGGATGTTATGGTCCTTGTAAAACTTATTCCAGAACCTGACCGCAGCCGTATTATTTTTCAATTCCGCTACCCTAAACCTGCCCTTGAACGTCGCCAGGATCGAACTTCCCGTTCTCTTGCAGCTTATCGCCGTTGAACGGGGATAAATCGTATTTAATTGAAACCATTATATCACCTCGACTCGAAATAGGTTGAACGATAAATCATACAAAAAACTGGTGTCCTGGTGCCGATGTCGAGCCTTTGTATGAAGAATCGTATACACGCAACCAATTAGGAGACTGAGTCAAAGTATTTGTACGAAGTTTCGCACAGGATGACACTCTAGACACCCACGATGAAATTTTGTACGAAAAAGCACACAACGCCTCCCGCGAACGAAAATAGGCCAACCAGTAACGAGACTGATTGACCTGCGGAAGGGTACTACAGAAACCTTGTCGTGCCGTCCATATGCCCGACCGCGACGGTGTCGGTCATCCCTAGGAACAAGCCGTGTTCCACGACTCCGGCGATCGCTTTGAATTGCCCACCCAGTGCAGCGGGATCGACAATCTCGCCGAAATGGCAATCGATGATCCAGTTGCCGTTGTCCGTTACGAACGGCTTGCCGTGGGCCATCCTGACGATAGGCGTGCACGCTAGCCTGCCCAAATTCCTAATCGTCAGCTCCGTCGCAAAAGGGACGATCTCGACCGGCAGCGGAAATTGGCCCAGCCGGTTCACGACCTTGGATTCGTCGACGATGACGATAAACCTCCGGCTGTTCGACGCGAGGATCTTCTCTCTGAGCAGGGCGCCGCCCCCGCCTTTGATGAGATTGAACTCCCCGTCCACCTCGTCCGCTCCGTCGATCGTCAGATCGATCGAATCGATCTCGGCGAACGAGATTAACGGAATGCCCAGCTGAAGAGCCAACTCCTCCGAGTTCTTGGAGCTAGATACGGCTCGAATGTTCAACCCCTCCTGCTCGATCCGTTCAGCTAATCTATGGATGGCGAAGAACGAAGTCGATCCCGTCCCTAGTCCTACAATCATTCCGTCCTGCACGAATTCGACGGCTTTCTCTGCCGCTAGCTTCTTAGCGTTGCTGATCATGAAGGATATTCCCCCAGCGTATTTACGTCTTTACGTGTATTTGCGAACCTTCTCTTCTATCCAAGAAGCGACGATACCCGGACCGGCGGCAAGCTGTTCGCGCTTGAAGCGCAGCCTGGCGTAGTGCTCTTCGTCCGCATCGGTCGCTTCCGCGAACAAGCCGGCTAAGCCGCGGGCTTGGCGGTCGATCTGCAGGAGCACGCCGATTCCATCGTCGTCAGGATAGCAGACGATCTGCAGTTCGTCCAGTCGGTCCCGGAGTTCCGTCGAAGGCAGGTATTCGAATTCCTGCACGAACGGCAACCCCTTCGCTAAGCCGTAATAAGGCGCGTATACGCAGCTTGCATCCCGAAGACGGAACCCTAACCGCTCCGCCGCATCCAGAACAACGGCCGCACAGGGGTGCGGCGTCACTTGCAGGTAATCCTCGTCCTTCGGGTCGATGGCTTCGTTGATTTCCACTCCGGTGCGAATCCATACCTGGGTGCCGCCCATCGTGACGGGCGTGTATGGAGGAAGTCGGAACGCGACCGGTAATTCGTACTCCCGCTCCGCTTCGACGGTGAACTTGCCGGCGAGCGGGATGGCGGCGATCGTCGCGTCCACGTAGATCTTGGTATGGTTCACGTCTTTCAGGTAACGCGTCTTCACGTACGCGTAGACGTCTTCGACCTGCTGATCGACGCGGCCTCCCTGAATGCGGACGACACCGGATATCGTATCCCCGGCTCTGACCGTTTCCTCGCGAAGCATCAGATCGACTCTTGCGGCACCAATCCCAACGTTCGCAAGCATGCGTTTGAACATAGACATAACGAAACCCCCTCACATAACCATCTTACGGAGGGGGTATCTAGAACATTCTATTCGACTTGCTGCGGCCCGCCGAGCGGCAGTCGCACCTCTACGCTCGTGCCGACGCCGAGTTCGCTGCGGAACGTGATCGTCCCTTTATGGTTAGAGATAATCTGCTGGCTGACCATGAGCCCGAGACCGTTGCCGGTCGATTTCTTCGTGAAGAACGGCTCTCCGAGGCGATGAAGCTCCTCCGGCGCGATGCCGCAGCCCTCATCACTTACCCTTACGGTTAAGCACTCGCCCTGTTCATGCAGCAGCTCGATTCGGATCACGCCCCCGCCCTCCATCGCTTCCATCGCATTTTTCAGGATATTCAGGAGCACCTGCTTCAATTGGATCGGCTCGCAAATCAGCTGCGGTATCGGCGTCTCTGGGAACGAGGTCTTGAATTGCACGTTGCTCATGTTCGCCTGGGAATCGAGGAACAGGAGCAGATCGCTGACGATTTCCTTCAGATCGGCGGGTCTGAAGCGGCTGACCTGAGGCTTGGACAAGACGAGAAACTCGCTCACGATGAAGTTGATCCGGTCGAGCTCCGATATCATGAGATCGATATGGGCCTGGGAGAGCGGCTTATGCTTCATAAGCTGGACGAAGCCGTGCAGCGTCGTGAGCGGATTGCGGATTTCATGCGCGACGCCCGCCGCGAGCTGCCCGACGATGCTCAGCTTCTCGGACCGGCGAATAACCTCCTCCGTATGTTTCCTGGCCGTAATATTCCTCGAGATCGTGGCGATGGAGATGATCGCGCCATGCTTATCGCGAATGCCCGATACGGTCACGCTTAGATCGATCGGCTGCCCGTCCTTGCCGAGCCGGACCGTCTCGAAGTCGGCTACTGGCTCTCCCCGTAGCACGCGGGCTTCGATGTCCGCGGCCTCCGCCCCGAGACCTTCGGGCACGTTGTCGAGACGTTGTCCTGCGAGGTCTGACGCTTGCCAGCCGAACATCGCTTCGAACGCTTTGTTCACGGACAATACGGTGCCGTTCAAGTCGGTGACGTGGATCGCATCGGACGTATTGCCGACGAACGATTCCAAGTATTCCTTCATGCTGCGCAGCTCTTCGGCATGATCCTTAATCTGATTCGTATACTGCTGCAGGTTGCCGGACATCAGGTTGACTCGCGAAGCGAGCATCCCGAGCTCGTCCTTACTCTTCACTGCTATCGTAGATCCAAACTTGCCGGCAGCGATCTCGTTCACTTTGCGCACGATTCGGTTCAGCGTCTTCACGAGGAAGCCCGACAAAATATAGCTGGCGATCAGAGTCCCGATGATGAGAACAAGCGAAATCGAAGAGTGGACCGTCAGCTGACGACGGAGCGCGTCATCGATGCTGCTGCGATCGAAGCTGACGCTGACGACATAGGTTTTGTCCCGATGGATCGGCAAGAAGCTCTTCATAATCTTCCTCTTGGTCGACTTGCCGTCAGGAGCTGTAATCGTCACCGTCTCGTTCGACGACACGAGCGAGCCTTGATCAATCGAATCCATGACGTTCAAGACGTCGTTCGCTTCGCTCTTCAGCTCGTAAGTTCCGAACGGAACCGGCCGAACGTCAAGGTTCTGGATTAACTGGCCCTTCTTTCTTTTCCAAATAATCGGCTTGCCGAAAAATTCCGGGTCGATACCGGTAATCTCGAGGATGTCCGGATTGCTGCTTAGAATCGTCCGGATAACGGCATTCGTACCGCTCTTCTCTTCGAAATCAAGCACGGAAGTGCCGTCCACGAACGGATTGATGATGTAATCCGTCGTACCGTCATAATAGTTGCCCCACTTGTAAATCCGAGACGGATCGGACGACGCGAAGTTGATCGGACCCGACCAGAAATGCGGCGAAACTTCGCCTTCCGTCACCGTGAGCACGTTATAGTGATCGAACAGCTCATTGAATGCGGTGAACCAGTAGCTCCACGACTTGGAGCTCATGCCGATCTCCTCGGGGCTGGACGACCTTCGGACGACGACGTCGCCGTCAGGAAACCTCTGCCATAGCGTGATGCCCTCGATACCGAGCTCCTTGCTAAGCTGGACGAGCTGTTCGTTCGTCACGTTGTCCGCGCTGGGATCCAGCTTCCGCATCGCCGCAATAGCGGCCAGCCGGATGTTCTCGGACATTCTGTTCTCCATGTGCTGGCGAAATTCTTGCGTTGACTGTACCGAAGCACTGATCTGCATCGCGATATCGAGCATTTGCTGGCGGGCGTTCTCCTGCATGTCTCGTTTCGTGGAGTAGTAATAGGCCGATATGTTCAAGGAAAGCACGATCGTGACGACGAGCGTAATGAGCAGCGCAAGTTTGGTGCGAATAGACACGATATATGCCTCCTGATGCGTGTGAAAATCCGAAAATGGTTTTCCATTTTATATTCGACACTATTCGACAATCTCCTTGTTTAAACCTCTTCCAATTAGAAATTGAGAAAAATGGATTGACAACGGACGAAAATAGAAATAATGTTTTAGGTGCACTAGTCAAATAGTGCACTGGTTCACGGTCGAGAAGGAGGATCGTACGTGCAGCTGAACTTTGACAGTCCTAAACCGATCTATCAGCAGATGGTCGACGAGGTCAAGAAGGCGCTCGCCAGAGGTGAGCTTTCACCCGGCGACAAAATCCCTTCGCACAAGGAGAGGGCGCAAATGTCTCAAGTAAACCCGAACACGGTGCAGCGTGCGTACCAAGAGATGGAGCGCGAAGGGCTGACCGAGACGCTCCGCGGCCAAGGTACGTTCATCCGGAACGATCCGGCGCTGCTGCAGAATATCCGAACAGAAATGGCTCAAGCTGCCATTCGGCAATTTATCGAGGAGATGCGCGAGCTTGGCATCGCGCCGGACGAGACCGAACGTCTGTTGCGCGGACAGCTTTACAAGGAGGAGGGATAGACGATGACCGACGCTATGGAACAGACGCAACCGAGCATCATCGAGATGACGGGAGTGCATAAACGGTACTTGCTGAAGCATGCCCTCCAGGGCATTGACCTTCGGATCAAGCAAGGTACCATCGTCGGCTTGCTCGGCCCGAACGGAAGCGGCAAGTCGACGTTGCTGAAGATGCTCGCGGGACTGATCTACCCGACCTCCGGCCTGATCCGCGTGAACGGACGCGAGCCTGACGTGCACAACAAGGCGCACATCGCGTACTTGCCCGAGATCGATCATCTCTACAACTGGATGACGGTTAAGGAAACGCTGAGCTTCATCGCCTCGTTCTATCGCGACTGGGAGGCGGACAAAGCCGCGCAAATGCTGGACGCGATGGAGCTGGATCCGAAACAGAAGGTACGCAACCTATCCAAGGGGATGCGCGCCCGGCTGAAGCTGATCGCTGCGCTATCGCGTAACGTGCCGCTCGTGCTGCTCGACGAGCCGTTCTCGGGCATCGATCCGTCGTCGCGCTCCGCGATCATCCGCTCGATTATCCGCGAGTTTCGGACGGATGAACAGACGATCGTGCTCTCCACTCATTCGGTGAAAGACTCGGAGCCGATGCTGGACGACGTTATTTTCCTGCGGAACGGACGCGTGCACATTCACGATACGGCGGACAATCTGCGGTCGGAATACGGTTGTTCACTCGAGAACATATGGGAGAAGGTGTACGCGTAGATGGCATTTCGCAAATTGTTCCTGAAAGAGGTGCGCGCCTCGCTGCCTCTATACATCGTGTTCTGCGCGGCTGTACTGCTGCTGCACCTGCTCTTCCTGTACAAGAAGGACGATTGGGACCAGAATTTCATCCCTGCGTTCACCTTGTTCTTCCCTTACCTGTTCGCAGGAGCGCTAGCGGTCGGTATGGGCTATTACCAGCTTCACTCCGAGTGGAGATCGAACTCGGTTTATCTATTGCTGTCTCTTCCCGTTCGCGGGTGGAAGGTGTTGGCTGCGAAGCTGGCAGCCTCGCTAGCTCTGCTCGTTGCGACGGGCATATGGATCGCAGGCAGCTTCGCCGCGACGCTGCTGCCGTCGCAGTGGCAGGACTTCAACGAGTACGATCAAGCCGTTGATGCGTTCCCTGCGCTCTTCAACTTGGCGGTACACTTGGTATGGATGTATTTGTTCTTCGCCACGCTGTTCATCATCGTCGTACAATTCGCGTTCCTGTGCGGACAGCTGGTCGCAAGATTTAAGTGGCTCGTGGTGTTCGCCTCCTTCTTCGCGGCGCTATGGTTGATCCTGCGGATTAATCCGCTGCTGTCGGAAGCCCTGCGTTGGACGCCGGATATCATATTCGGAGGAAACGAGATCGACATGGTGTACTTCAACTCCGGTCCGTTCATCGGTCTTGCGTTACTCGGCGCGGCGCTGGCATGGCTGAACGGTTACATCTTCGAGAAGGAGGTGGAGGTGTGAGTCGCATGCTTCGCAAGAAAAGAACGCTTATCCTCCTCTCCGTCGCGGCGCTGTTCTGCCTCATGATCGCCGACATCTGGACGAATAAAGCGAAGCCGTTAGAGCAATTCGGCAAGCCGTTCGTTAACGAGCGGAAGACGGACGCGCACGACGCTTCGCGCCGCGAGGCCGTCGCAACGGCTGAGAAGGAACTGGCGATCCCTCGAGGTGACCTCGCGGAAGTGTCACTAACCAGCGTCGTAGAAGGCCGGATCACGGTCAATCGCTCGGAGGACGCCACGGTTCGCTTGAATTATACGATTACGGCGACCGCTCAGGATGATGATCGCGCCAATCGCAAGCGCGATGCCGTCCAGATCGATCAAGAAGTCCAGGACGGCAGCCTCACGCTGAAGGCTTCCGTGGATGGCAAACGCGTCGACTGGAATGATGAGACGACCATCGACTACGTGCTGCTCGTGCCGGACCGTATGAACGTGCGAGTCGAAAGCGAGAACGCGACGGTGCACATAGAAGGAACAGTCGGTGACGCCACGGCCATGGCGATCGGCGAATTACTCGAGATCGTCGACGTCCAAGGCAACGTCACCGCAACCTCGGATTACGGGAACATCTACCTGTCCGGCATAACGGGCGACGTCAAGCTGGTCAACCACTCCGCGGACGCCAACTTGATCGATATTCGAGGCAACGTCTCGATCGACAATCATTCGGGTCGTAACTTCCTTAGAAGTATCGCAGGAATCGTAAGCGGGGAAAGCAAAGGCGGACCTATCTACATGTGGGACATTAACGGAGCCGTCGAGCTAGTCAGCCGCAACGGCGATCTCCAACTGGAAGACGTTCGCGGCGATATACGGGTTACGGCCGACAACGGGAAGACAAGCGTGATTCTGCCCGCCGATTCAGGCTACAGGCTGAACGCGGTAACAGCCGGAGGACGCTTCCGGACGACACTGCCGTTCCCGATCGAGAGCAAGCGCAAAGGCGACTTCTCGCTGCAAGGTACCATCGGCGATGGAAAGTGGCAAGTCGACGTGACTTCGGAAGACGGAAACATCGTCATCTATGCCAAAGAATAGTAACGGGAGGGCAAAGCCATGAGTCAAGAAGCAGTCGTAAGCTTACGCAACGTCACGAAGCGAATCGGCAAGACGACGATTATCGATAATTTGACGTTCGACGTACCTAAAGGGGAAATTTTCGGCTTCCTAGGGCCGAACGGCGCCGGGAAGACCACGACGATCCGCATGATGGTCGGCCTGATGAAGATTACGCAAGGAGAAATTCTCATCAAAGGCAAAAGCATCAAATCCGATTTCGAGCAAGCGATCAGCCACGTCGGCGCGATCGTGGAAAATCCCGAGATGTACAAATTCCTCAGCGGATACCGCAACTTGGTCCACTACGCGCGCATGGTGCCTGGCGTCACCAAGGAGCGGATCGACGAAGTCGTCAAGCTCGTGAAGCTGGAGGACCGCATCCATGACAAGGTGAAGAAGTATTCGCTCGGCATGCGCCAGCGGCTCGGCGTTGCTCAAGCGATGCTGCACAAGCCATCGCTGCTCATTCTCGACGAACCGACGAACGGTCTCGATCCGGCGGGCATTCGCGAGCTCCGCGACTATTTGCGATATCTTACCCGCGAGGAAGGCATCACCGTCATCGTATCGAGCCACTTGCTGTCGGAGATGGAGCTGATGTGCGACCGGATCGCGATTCTGCAACGCGGCAAGCTCATTGATGTGAAGGGCGTCGAAGAGTTCGTCGGCGGCAACGACAAAGCGCAGACGTACTTGATCGAAGCGTCGGCGGACGCCCTTGCGGTCGCGGACATCCGTGCCATGAACGGCGTCGAAGACGCGAAGGCGGTTCCGGAAGGACTCGAGGTCTTGACGGGCCGAGACCAAATTCCGGAGATTTTATCTTACTTGATTAAGAACGACGTCGACGTGTACGGCGCCCGCGCGGTGCGGCAGTCGCTAGAGGATCGGTTCTTGGAAATGACGGGAGGCGAACGCGTTGGTTAATCTCATTGCGAACGAGAATATGAAAGTGTATCGTCGGTACCGCACATGGGCCATGATCGGCGGCATGATCGCTATCGTGATCATCGCCAGCTTTTTCGACTGGTATTACGACCGCAAAGACGCAGATATACCATGGCAGACAGAGGTTACCGCAGACGTCGCTCATTACGAGAAAATGCTCGCGGATTCGAAAATGGACGAGGACAGTAAGGATTGGGCACAGGACCAACTCGCGATTAGCAAATATCGGCTTGAGCACAATATTGCTCCGGAGGACGGAACGATGTGGAGCGGCATTAACGGTGCCGCGACGCTCGTCATGCTGATCACGTTGTTCACGGTCATCATCGCCGGAGACAGCTTGGCCGGCGAATTCTCGACCGGCACGATCAAGCTGCTGCTCATCCGGCCGGCCAGCCGACTGAAGATACTCCTATCTAAGTATCTATCCATGATTATGTTCGGCTTACTGCTGCTGGTTATCCTGTTCGTGGTGTCGCTGATCGTTAACGGTATTCTCTATCAATTCGATTCCACCGGGCTCCCGTACTTGACCGTCGACTCGCATGGCGTCGTTAAGGAGCACAACATGTTCGGCCATCTATGGCAGACGTACCTGCTGAATGGCGTATCCACGATTATGTTCGTAACGCTGGCGTTCATGATTTCGTCCGCGTTCCGCAGCAGCGCGATGGCTATCGGCTTCTCGATCTTCCTGTTGTTCGCGGGTATGCTCATGCTGGAGATTTTCCACCCGTACGCTTGGAGCAAGTACTTGTTGTTTGCTAATCTAGACTTGTCGCAGTATCTGGACGGTCAGCCGTACCAAGAAGGAATGACGATCGGTTTCTCCATCGCGGTGCTAGCCGTCTACTATATCGTGTTCAACCTGGTATCTTGGCTCGCGTTCACGAAACGGGACGTGGCCGCGTAATTCAGGGTGGACCTGAAGGGCGGATCAACCATGAAGACCAAGCAAGGGATAGACATGCTGGAACGGGTTCGGACCATATGCGAAGGGCTGCCGGAGGTCGAGGAATCGGTCGACGGGTTCGGGCACTCCGTCATGAAGGTGCGCGGGAAGACGTTCATTATGATGGGCGAGAACGACGGCGTCGCTGGTATGTCGTTCAAGTCCGACAAGGAGGAGCAGTCGCTGCTGCTCCAGCAAGGCGGCTACGTCCGCACCCCGTATATCGGCCAGCACGGCTGGGTGTCGCTCGACAAGGCGGCGTCCCCTGACTGGGGCGAACTGCCAGGCCTTCTCCGCAGCGCTTACGTGCGCGCGGCTCCGAAGCGGTTAGTGAAGCAAGTGATGGAAAGAGAGTAAAGAGTAATCGCCCTCCGCTTGGCCTTGTCGGCTAGGTGGAGGGCGATTACGTTATTCGTTAAAAATCCAAGCTTCTCTGTAAAATGGTGCTGCGTGCCTGCCTCTATCATCAATATTCTCTTCCATGTTGGTCGCCAAGAGATCTGTTGACCGATACCACGCCGTATAATATTTTCCCTCAATACGATACTTAACCTCATAGACGGAATTATAAGCCAGCACTTCATTGCCGAAAGGCGTATCGATGCCCTCTACTTTATTAACCGAAATCACGACTCCGCCATGAGATTGGATCATCGCCTTTATCGTCTTATTAAGATCCGACTTCTGATCCAAATACAGCACGAGTATGGATGTTCCAATGATGATTACCGAGAAAAATATAATCCCGACTACGGTGTTCCGTTTCTTACGAAAGCTAATCCCCAGAATAATGCCAAGCAGCATGGTGATTATAATAAGGAAAACACAAATCGACTCTAACTGACTCATCGGTTCACCTAATCTTCTGCAATTTCTCCTTAATCCGAATGGACTTATTTAAGTGCATGAAGAGATGCCGAGTCGCAGGCATCAAGATCAACCCCGCTATCGTCTTACCTCCCCAGTAATCAAGCAACCACGACGCTTCCTCTTTGACGGCTCCTTGCTCCCTAAGCGCTTGTATTCTCTCAGCCGCAACCTTCATCTTAAAGTCGCCCTGCCGCAAGCTTGATACGACTTCGCGAGTTTTACGTCCGACTTCCATTCGATAAGCCAACAATTCTGCAATGTCGATATGGGCGCTTAAAGAAGCGATCTCATCCTCCGGCATTTCATTCCCCGAATGAGCAACCTCCACTTTAAGTCGCTCGGGCCATTCGCCTGCGTGGAAAACTTGCTGCTGATTATGCACGAGCACATTCATGGTCATATCTTCAATTCGGGTGATATGCCAGATATGCCAAGCGATTGAATTCTTCGTACCAGGAACCTTAACAGGATACTTTCGAATCGTCTCTTCTCTCAGATCACTGAACAAATCGTCCTCAAGCGTTGCGACTGCTGAGTGGCTCATCTCGGATGCATGTAGAAGACTATGTTGACTCAAAAATAGCTCGACCGCCGCGTTATGCTCGTGAGGTTTGAGAATGATGCCCGTTAACTTTTTATGATTTTCGCTCCACAGTCTTATTTGGTTTGCATCCACTAAGGGTCACCCTTTTCAGACTTTTATTGGCCGCTAGCCGCAATCAGCTCTTCCATCGTAAATAACGAATGCAATTGGAGCCCCGCTTCTTCTAGCTTCATTCTTCCTTCGATGTTCCTCTCGATTACCGTAATGACATCCGTTACGATTGCCCCGGCATCCCTCAAGTCTTTCGCGCTCAGAATAACTTGTCCACCCGTAGTGACAATGTCCTCGATAATGCACACTCTCTTGCCTTTAATATCGATTCCTTCGGCAAGCTTGCGCGTGGCGTAATCCTTTGCTTTCTTCCTGACGAAGGCTGCCGGAACATTCGACTTCAAGGACAGCGCCGTTGCCACCGGTACGCCTCCCAGTTCAAGTCCCGCAAGCACTTCCGTGCCGGGAGGAATAAGCTTCACAAGGTTCTCAGCGATCTCGGATAACAACTTTGGTTGAGACTCGAACAGATACTTGTCGAAATACTCATTCGAGACCTTGCCCGACCTTAAGAGAAACTCACCCGTAAGATGCGAAACTTCGTAAATCGCTTTGGCCAGAATATTCATTGGAATGCCTCCTCAGGATACGCATTATTCTTTAATCGATAAGTCTTATGCTGCTCTAGCACATTGAGCTTCCCCAGTCTGTTGTTCTCCCTGTACTGATCAAGATCGTCCGAATAGTGCATGATCCACGTTTTCTCCTGTATCTCGTCAGATAAGGTTAACAAATCGGATAACGATGCATGAACAGGCGACTTCTCCATTAAACAGTCATGAAAAATCAGCTTTACTCTCTCGTTGACGGACTTCACTAGTTCTTCGTCAAACTGGACATCCGAGCTATAAAAGAATTCGTCAACCAGCAAGGAATAACTCTTCCTGCCCGGGATGTGCAAGGTCTCGATCAGCTGCAGCTTGATCCCGTTAATCTCGAACGGCGTATCATCTAGTTCCTTAACATGAAAGAAATCCGATAGCGTATCGTGCACAGGATCCCCGACACCGCCTTTGAGACTATGCTCCCATAGCGGAACGACAAGCTCCCGAGCCACGAATAGATCTACCCTCTTGTTGTAGTTGTACAACCCGTTAAGCGCTACTTCTTCAAGTCCGCCGACATGATCGGCATGAATATGAGTGATGAGTATTCCATCTATATCATTCTGCCAAGCCATTCCCATAGCATGAAGCGAACGATGAGCCGTAGACCCGCAATCTACTAGCAGTCTGTAACCATTCAAGTTAAATAAAGCGTTGTTGTTATCATACTTCTTGGAGATGCCGCATCCGGTTCCTAGCATGGTGAGCTCTATCATAGAGTTGTCCTCCATTACCGTAAAGTTCGACTGTCCGACAATCGAATGACCTTGCTATGGAACGGTGCCAGTCTATCCTCGAAGCCGTCCCTATTCTCCTCAAAATCTCTTGTCCACTTATACATCATTCTCAACATCTTCAGATCCGGTTTATAGCTGCATTGTTCGATTCCGAGATTTTGCTTGAGAAACCTGGTGAATATTCTAAGCCTGCGCTTCCATAACGGGGGATCGAGAAAAATAATCGTATCCGCCATTTCGAGCAAACATCTGTAGGATGGTCTGTCCGTTCCTTCGAAAATCCATTGCCCGCTCCGATCGATTTCGTGAATAACCTCGACCTGCTCCTCGGGCGAACGCTTGGGCCTTCCTTCTGGATGAACGACGCAGTCCAGCTCGTACCAGGGGATATTCAGCTGTTGAGAGAGCCTTCGGGCCAAGGTGGTTTTGCCGCTAGCGACAATCCCTATGATGAAGATCTTCTTCATTAAGCGGTTGTCCATAACCGTTCTACTTGCACTAATCGCTCGCCCGCGAATTCCAGCTTGTAGATATCCGGCTTTGATGTTTGGGACCAGAACTCAAATCCATAACTCTTGTCGAAGTAATTCAGGATGATCGTCATAATGTTCCCGTGAGTTCCGATTGCGATTTTCTTGCCTTCATAGTCCGCGAGCAGCTGCTTGATTCTCGGTATGGACCTTTCCTGAGCCTGTCTGGTCGTCTCTCCTTCTTCTAAGCAGAAATCGATATCGGCGAACGACCGTTCAATGGCCTTCACCAGCTCGTCTTCCCCGATCTCGACCTTCAGACTGGCTATCGGCCGTTCAACCAACTCTTCGAACTGGATGATTTCTTTATTCAATAGATCCGCTAAGGGTCTCACCGTATCAATCGCCCGAGCGAATGTACTGGAAGCAACAACGTCTATTCCTTCGGATTTCAATATCTCCGCAGCACGGATAGCGTCTCTCTTACCTTGCTCCGACAATCCTCTTATCCGCTCGTTATCCAAAGAAAATGGTGAGATGGCATGTCTGACGAAATAGATGTAGGTGTTCATTCATATCCTCTTCTCTTAGATGATTGTTATTACAGTCGTAACACCATCAAATCTTCATCATAATATTGTTCATTAAACTTTAATGCGTTTCGTTCTGTTCCATATCTCTCAAAGCCTAATGATTGATACAGCTTCTTAGCCTGTTCGTTATTCGATACCACGCACAAATTCACTTGTTCAAGACCTTCTATATCTCTGGCCATCTTAATTAACTCGATCATTAGGGCCTTCCCTACCCCTAGCCCTCTTTGTTCTTTGTCCACATACATTCCGAATACGTTGGCTTTATGCGTAGTCTTCATTGAAGTTTCACGGACAAGGGATACTATGCCTATCAAAGCTCCATCCTTGTCGAACGCCCCTAAAGCAAATTTGTCTGTACTCGGTCTTAAACGTTCGGCAACAAACTCCAAAGTAAATTGGTTTTCTCTCTCATATGTCGATCCGAAGGCTTCGGGGTTAGTTAGCAGAGCATTCAGTCGCAACTCCTGGTATTGCTGGGCATCCGATTCAAGCAGTACTCTAATGATCACATAATCTCCCCCTATCGGAATGTGTTTGGCTGGATATAATTGTAACGAGTATATACCAAACTCAGTATAGGTCGCACTTAAAAATCTTATTAAGTTCGACAAAAAAGACCCGCAGGCTTGTGCGGATCTTCGTCGCCCTCTAGTTAGAGCTGTTCATGATTTGTCTTAAGAATTCCGTGATTAAGCAATGCGGCTGTTCTCTAGTAGAGAGAAGTTGAGGTACAAACAGCGTGCCTATGAAGAAAGGGTGGTCCGACAGTTCAACGATTCTCGATTCATTGTCATCATCGCTGCCGACTGTCTTTAAACCTGCGTGGTGCAGCTTTGTCTGATACTCAGGATTTAAACCGAAGTTACAGTAATACTCTTCTTTGATCCGTGTTTTTTGATAAATTCGATAGGTTCTCGATTCTTGGTCTATATTAATCTCTAGAGCCTTGCCGGCCAGAGAGCAAACCAGCTTATTCACAACGAGATTAGATGCATAAGGGTCATATTCCGCGTGCTCAGCGTCTTCTATTAACAGGACATTCCTAGCATATTCAATGACAATATGCTGATATCCCCCGCAAGTCCCCAACAGCGGAACATTATTCGCTCTGCAGTGACGTATGACATCTAACGCGCCTTCCATACTTTTGTAAGGGCTCCCCGGCGCAATCCAAAAGCCACTATAGGAGCTCAGAATTCCTTCTTTATCGGACAGGACCTCTTCAGTAGATATCCATTTCCACTCGACACTACCATTCATCGAATCTAAAGAATGGCGTATTGCGTCGTTCGTGACCTGGTGCGGCTTAAAAGAAGGATCATACTCGCCAATAATCGCTAACCTCATAGCTTCTCATCTCCTATTCAACTTCCCATACCCTTATGGATTATTTTATTTTTATATTACACCATACATTTATGGAAATCATTTTAAATTTCAAGGATGAAAAAGAAAGAGACCCGCAAACATTGCGGATCTCCGTCGCAGCTTACCAACCTGAATTATTGTCAGAGTCTCTTGTTAACCCATTCGTCTATTTTACGTGCAATCATCCCGGCCCCTTTATCGATATTTCCAATAATATGAGCGTGTATTTTACTTTTCGCATATACGGAGGATTGCATAACGACCCCTGGATCGCTTCCCATCACATAGAATTTAAGGATTTCGTTATCGAGCATCTTCATCCAGATTCCATATCCATAGTACGTTTGATCATTGTCCTTAGCGTGAGGAGTTAATAAAAGCTTCGTCATTTCAGCGGATAGCAATTGGTTGTTAAATAAGGCATCCCAGAAATTAGCTAAATCAAGAACGGTCGTAAATGCACCGCCATCAGGTCCGCCTTTAATCGGGACTGAATAGATATTACTTCTCCAGGATTGCTCATTTCCCGTATATCCAATAGCTGTCCGTTCCGGTAATTGGTCCATCCTAAAGTATCCGGAATCCAACATTCCACACGGCTGAAAAATATTCTTCTCCACGTATTCAGTGAAATCTAACCCGGTAACATGCTCAACGATTAAACCCAACAGAATAAATCCTGCATTGTTGTATGAGAATCTCTCCCCAGGAGAAAACTTCATAGCTCCATTCTGAAACATAGGAAGAAAATCTTTCGGTGATTGAACAGTATACATCGGTATTGCCTTCCACAACTCCTCGAAGTTTTCCATAACCTCTTCGTCGAAATAATCCGTAATACCAGAGGTATGAGTTAACAAATGATGCACGGTTACTCCATCATCGAAATGTGGAAATGGGACACTAACACAGTCTTTCAGGTATGTATCGAATGCCAATAAACCGTTCTGCACGAGCTGACTTATGGCAACGGCCGTAAAAATCTTGCATCCAGACGCCATCCCAAACCGTGTATTCGAAGTGTTGCTAATTCGATCGGATCGATTGGCAAAACCATATCCTTGTTCGAAGGTTTCCTCTTTGTCTCTGACATAGATTGCGCCTGAAAAGGGAAGTGGTTCATTGTGTTGCTTCATTATATCTTCAATTGATATAGAGAGGTTCATAATTTCAATTCCTTCCGTTCACTCTGGGTGATATTATGACTACCCCAATGCAACAATCAGACTTATAATTACCATTGCAATAGCAACTGGCGCCCAGATGGCTCGCTCTACTTTGCTTCTAGTGATTAGATTCATAATAGAAGATAATACGGAGAACGTAACCACAAACCATATCGCTGAACGAGAGAAATCGTACCATTGATTCACGGCAATTTCCGATCTGCTTAGAACAATAAGTCCAATGAATGCAAGAACCAAAGCCTGAATTACTGCAGTTACTCGCATAGCGAAAGGGAACTTTCCAGGGTACTTTCCTCCCATCGCATACTCCCCCCAAGGTGCCCCTAACGCTAAGGCAATCTGAAAAAGAATGACAATCGATATTAACGAACAAAAGATATAACCTGATACAGTAATGGACATGATTTCACGACCTTGTGTAAAAGTATTAAAGCGGAACAGGAACTGAGAGGCCTTACACTAATTGCAGATAACGTTGTTGTATTCATTACGTCCCTCCACTTTAAGCCCGAAGTGCGGCCGCGATGCGTTAAGGTGGTGCGGATGTGTCCGGTTGATTCCATTTCCGCGAAACTGGAATACCTCCACGAATCCGCTCCTAACTTCAGTCGGACCGAGGGCGGATGCCCGATGCGTGAATATGGTATTATCTGAAGGACTAAACTACATTGAAATACAAATCACGTACGTCATTTGCAATTGTTTTGTAGCGTTGGTAGTCTCCATTAAAAAATTCATCGTAGAGAAATTTAAAAATAGACACATAGTACATGAGAATTAGCAAGCCTATAATTAAAACAACAAATATTATGGAAACTGTTTCGATATTGCTAATGTACTTATTTAATATATTAGTATAGGTTGCCGAAATAATTGAAATTATCAACGCCAAGAATATGCCTCTACCAACAAAAAAAGGAACCTTTAATTCTTCAGACTGCTGTTCAAGCATTTTGATTAATAGTTCCAATTTTTTAGGGTTATAGTCTAACCCTTCTCTCTTTAAAAATCCTTTTAACCCCTCGACACGAATTTGATGATAGCTTTTCCCACCATTAACATCATTAATAATTCTTTCTGACTCTTTTGTTGCATCTCTAAGAAAAATGAACATCCACAAAGCAAATAGAAGAAAAGACAAATCTCCCCAAGAAGAATTTATTAAGAATTTAGTAATTATAATTACTGCTAGTGTAAAAACCAATAATATTAAAGATTTAAGATAATTTCCCCACTTAATCTTCTTGATCATTACTTGTTTTAGACTTAATTCATTTTTATAAAGTTTTAGTAGTTTGGTTGTCATACTTATCTCCTTTGTAGTCTTTCAGATAACGTTGTTGTATTCACGACGTCCCACCACCTTATGCCCGAAGGGCGGCCGCGGCGCGGTTAGGTGGTGCGGATGTGTCCGACTGAATCTACTTCCCCGTTGCTGAGTTGCCTCTTCAAATCAACTTCTAACTTCTGCCGGACCGAGGACCGACTGTCCCGAAGCGTGAATATGGTATTATGTGAAGTTATTAGCTCCCTCAGAGGCTCTTCTTGATTTCAAGTCTATATGTATGAATGAAACTATGTATGTTCATTGAAAAATCTTCTCTGAATATCTTTCCATTCGGCTTAATTCTAAATTGATATTCAAACTCAAGTTTTACAATATTCTGTCTCTTGTATTCTTGAAAGTCACCAAAATAACTAGAGAAACCCTGACCTGGGAAAAACGTTGATATTTCATATTCAAGCATGCCAATCTTGTCATTATTCTTTAGAAATAATATCGGTGGAATTTTTGTAAATTGAAAATTATACAATTTGTAATCGGATAAATTCTTCAGTGTTATTTCAAACTTTGTAGAAGAATTACTTAGATCTTCTATCTTATTGAAGATAATATTTACTTTGGGTTTAACTTTATTTTGCTCTCGTCTAAAGTTTTTGTAAGTCAAGAAAATTGTAATTATGGTTGCAACAATTGCTAATATTGAACTTACAACTGATATGTTACTGAAGCCATTCATTGATTTACCTCCTTACTAATAACTTCACCTAACGTTATTGTATTCACGACGTCCCACCACCTTAAGGCACCGTCAGGTGCCGGCCGCGATGCGGTTAGGTGGGGGGATGTGTCCGGCTGATTCCGCTTCCCTGTTACTGAAATGCCCCTCTGAATCCTCTCCTAACTTCGTGCCGGACCGAGGGCGAATGCCCGATGCGTGAATTTGGCATTAGGTGAGGTTATCTCCCTCTAGTGAGTCCACCCAGAGTACTACTTCTTCTACATCATCTATTAGAAACTCAATGACAGTATAAATTTCTTCATTGGAATAGTCTTGAAAAACGGAATGTGTCATTGCTGTCCCTTCGTGAGCTACTTTATTTCGTAGTTTATCTAATAAAATCATATCTTCGAAAAGTTGAGCATTCTCTTCTTTAAGTGATTTACCATAGACCAAATATGGGCCTATAACTAAGTGCTTTTCCATAAATATCTGAGGACCTTTTATTTCTGAGAATATCCTATAGTTCATCTCAGAGTTAAAAATATCTTTATTGAATTTTTTCTTTACACAAACTTCGAGTGTGATATGTGCACACAAAATTGCCATATCCAACAGACCAATGCTGACGAAGTTCTTGGCATCTCTCATTAACAAGTTAGGCAAATCCACTTCTGCATTTAATGAAACTTCTCTTAAAACTGAATCTATCGTATTCTTTGAGACAACTGGAGTAATATTGTATGAATCCCATCCACCAAGTAACTTGCCATTTTCGTCATTAATCATAACAGTATAAGGAACGACGAAATCTTCACCGTTAAAGATATTCTGATAATAATTATTTGTCTTCTGACAAAGAACAACATAAAACCTATTAATATCAGGACCTACAGAACAAGTTAGTTGATTTATTAGTACAATTTTTTCTTTAGAAATTCCAGAAAAGTCAATGGGGTTTTTCATCTCAAAAGACTTAGACATAATGATATTTTCAAAATACCTCTGGTTAAAGAAATCAAGTTCCAATGATAAATCATCTTTAATAGCAAACTTAGGTTCGACATCTTCTGATACTACAAATTTCAATGGAAGCTTTAACTTCCATTTACATGTGTATTTCATATGTTCTCCTTATGGCTTGAGATAATTTCACCTAACGTTCATATCTACCAACTTACCGATGTTCCTTTGGATAATATTTGAAACGATTATACCACGCCCTCCTTGAATTCGCTTTTCAATCTCGACAAATACACTAATCATTCTCCAAAACTCCTCGCCAACAAAAAAAAGACCCGCATACTTTGCGGATCTAGGTCGTAATCTGGAGCCATAATCATTGAAACTGCCTAATATCTAAAATTTCACCGTTCTAAATTTCATCGTTCTGGAGCAAATCAATTACGAATCTCGCCACCGTATCAGAGTCTTGCAGCTTCCCGTCTTCCTTAAGCGAGATAAATCGTTCTAGATCATGAAAATGTTCTTTAGGCGTTGCCCGTATCTCGCGTTGCATCTCAGTATCGACTACCCCTGGCGCAAGGGATAAGATTCTAACCGGATTGGCTCGTGTGGACTGCTCCAGTCCAACACATCTCGTAAAATGATCCAATCCTGCCTTCGCGCTACAGTAGTTGCTCCATCCATGATAAGGCTTCTTTCCTGCCCCGGACGAAATGTTAATGATCTGCTTATTCGCATTAACATTGGCTGCAAGCGCAATGAAGCTAGAGGATAAAATCATCGGAGCCGTCATATTAATGTGCGTATTGGTGATTATCTCCTCGCTGGGACAAAGCTCCGCTGGTTTAATAGGAGCGAGTATTCCGGCATTGTTGATGAGTACGAGAGATTCGATATTCGAATGATCAATCCTAGAGAATACCCCTTGCATGAGGGATTCCAACTTTCCCACTTGGGATAGATCGAAGGAGATATATTCTAGGGTCACATTGTTGTCGTCGGCTTGTAGAATTAAGGATTCATTCTTGTTTCTGGAGATGCAGAAAATAACATTCCCTGTGGTCATTAGTTGTTTAACCAAGGATTCTCCTAAACCGCGGGAAGTGCCTGTTATGATGTAGTATTTCATTGAAACGTCTCCGTTCTATAAGTTCTACAGACTTTAAGTTGCTTCAGTAATCACGTTCTTGTCGGTCAATTCTCTGTATGTTATGATTTGAATAACAAGACCAAGTGCTGGTACACTTGGTCTCGACAATTGGCTTGGATGGGTTTCCCTTCTAAGTGTGCAATCGGAAAAATCCCACCTAGGCGCTAACCTTGGGGTGGGATTTTACTTTTCCTACACCTTAATCGCCGAAGTCCAGCCCCAGTAGAACTGGTCCCGGTCCCAGGCGGCTTTGCCGCCGTGCATCTTCTTGAACAGCTTCTTCACTTCTTTGTCGATCGACTCGTTGCCGGCTTCGTTCACGTAGATGAACGAGTCTCCGAAGTTGGCGCGGATGTATTCGACGGCTTCTTGCTGGTACAAGACGCCAGCATCGCGCATGCGGTTGAACATCCAGGTTGCGACATCGTTCGCTGTGTGACTCACTTGTTAGTTCCCCTTTGTATCTAAATTGTTGTTAAAAGTCGCCATTTTCCTCGCGCCTCCCTCATATAATGTGTCATTACCGACACAGGAGGCATCACTCACATGAGCGTCATTCACACTGGGCGCAGGCGAACGCTCACCGCTCTCATCTTGTTGCTCTTCTTATCCTTCGCACTGGCCGCCACGCCGGCGTTCGCAGCTGCAGCCAAGACGGCTAAGAAAGCCGAGGCCACTAATGTGCTGGCCGAGAAGTATGCCAAGTACGAGCAGTTCATCGTCATCGACAAAAGCCAGAATAAGCTATACTTCTACGAGTCCGGCGAGCTGGTCAAGTCGTTCACCGTAGCGACCGGCCTCAAGCCGTCCTACACGCCCGAAGGCCTGTTCACCATCCGCGAGAAAATCAAGAACCGCCCCTACTACAAGGAGAAGATCAAAGGCGGCGATCCGAAGAACCCGCTAGGCGACCGCTGGCTCGGACTTCTCGTCACGTTCAAGAGCGGCAAGACCTCGTACGCCTACGGCATTCACGGAACGAACAACGAGAAGTCGATCGGCAAGTACGTCAGCAAAGGCTGCATTCGCATGCACAATAAGGATGTCCGTTGGCTGTACGATCAAATCAAGGTCAAGACCCCCGTACTCATTCAAAAATAACGCCGACTCACGCCTGATGCAAACTGCTATAAAATCCCCCGGCCGCGAGCAACTGCGAATGATTGCCGCGCTCGATGATCCGGCCGTCCTTCAACACGAGAATCTGATCGGCCTTGCGAATCGTGTTCAGCCGATGGGCGATCACGAAGCTCGTGCGGCCTTCCATTAAGCGGTACAAGCCCTCTTGGATCTTAATCTCCGTCACCGTGTCGATGCTGCTCGTCGCCTCGTCCAAGACGAGGATCGACGGGTCGGCAAGAATGGCGCGGGCGATCGCGAGTAGCTGCTTCTGCCCTTGGCTAATACCGCTGCCATCGCCTTTCAGCACGTGACCGTATCCGCCTGGCAACCGCGCGATAAACCCATGCGCATTCGCCAGCTTAGCCGCCGCTTCGACCTCCGCATCCGTCGCGTCAAGCCGTCCGTATCGGATATTATCGCGAATCGTCCCTTCGAACAGGAACGAATCTTGCAGTACGAACGCCATATGCGAACGCAAGCTATCCCGCTTGATCGTAGAGATGTCGTGGCCGTCCACCTTGATTGTGCCGCCGTTCACGTCATAGAAGCGAGCGAGCAGCTGGATGAGCGAGGTTTTGCCTGCACCGGTCGGTCCGACGATCGCGATCGTCTCGCCCGGCTTCGCGACGAAGTCGATATCCTTCAGCGTCTGTCCCGCCTGCGCGTCGTACGAGAACGATACGCCGTCGAATACGACCTCGCCCTTCACCGCATCAAGCTCCCGAGCGTTACCCTCATCCGCGTCTTCCTCCCGCTCGTCCAGTATCTCGAACACGCGCTCCGCGCCCGCGATCGCAGACAGCAGCGTATTCCACTGGTTCGCCAAGTCATTCAAAGGCCGCGTGAATTGTCTAGCATACTCTACGAAAATAATGATCGTCCCGACGGTGACGCCTTTGCCGTGAATAGCCAATATGCCGCCGAAGCCCGCGATGACGGCGAAGCTTAAGTTGTTCAACCCGTTCATCAGCTTCGGAATGAAGCCCGATATCGACTGCGACCAGAAGCCGGCCAGCTTGATCTTGTCGTTGCGCTCCTTGAACTCCCGCATGACGCGCTCTTCCTGAGAGAACGCCTTAACGATGCGCTGACCCGACAGCGTCTCTTCGATGTAGCCGTTCAGCTCGCCGAGATGCCGCTGCCGTTCCTTGAACAGCGGTCCCGTCCGCCGCGTAATCCAACGCATTCCTAAGACCATCAATGGAACGATCAAGAAAGTAAGCACCGTCAGAATCCAACTGAGCCGCAGCATGACGATGACCGTCCCCGTCAGCATCAGCACGCTCGAGAACAGTTGAATCGCCGAGCTGCCGAGCGTCGAGCTGACGTTGTCCATATCGTTCGTCATTCGGCTCATCAGATCGCCTTGCCTGCGCTTGCCGAAGAAAGGAATCGGCAGCTTATGCAGTCGACTGAACAGATCAAGCCGCATCCGCAGCACGGTCTCCTGCGCGATGCGAATCATCCACACGTTCTGCACCCAGCCAATTGCAGAGCTTAGCACGTATACGCTGGACAAGCCGACGAGGAACAACACCCACGGCTCGCCGCCCGGTCCTTCCAAGTAGTCGTCGATCGCTTGACCGATCAAGTACGGCCCCAAGAGCGCCAGCCCTGTCGTCATGACGACCATTAGGAGAATGATACCGATTTGCGCTTTTCTATACGACAAGTAATTCCATATCCGTCTTAACGTGCTGCGCCAATCCTTCGCCTTCTGAGGCTTGCGTCCGCCGCCCGGACCGCCCGGTCCGCTTGAACTACCCTGACGTCCTACGCCCCCTTGACCGCCTTGTCCCGGAACCGGCATGGCCGGCCCCCTCGGACCGATCGGTCCTCCTAAACCTAAGCCCTTCTGTTCCTCAAGCTTCAGGTTCGGACGCGGATAGCGAAAAGGTTCACTTATAGCTTGCCAGATCCGCCGCATGAGCCGCCGCCTCCTCTCCGGATTGAGATTCGTAGATTGCGCGGTAGAGAGCTTCCGTGGACAATAACTCCTCATGGTTGCCCTGAGCGAGCATGCGTCCGTCATCCAACAGAATAATCAGATCCGACTTAGACGCGGCGCTAATCTTCTGCGTAATGAGCAGCGTCGTCGTGCCGGACAAGCGGCCGAGCGCTTGCATAACCGCCGCCTCCGTGCGCGTATCGAGCGCGCTCATGCTGTCGTCGAGCAGCAGAATCGCTGGCTTCCGTATTAACGCCCGTGCGATCGACAGCCGCTGCTTCTGCCCGCCGGACAAGTTCACGCCGCGCTGTCCGAGCTGCGTGTCGTAGCCGTCCGGGAACTTCATAATGGTCTCGTGAATTTGCGCGGACTCCGCCGCCTCGATGATCTCTTTCATCGTCGCGTCTTCCTTGCCCCACGCGATGTTGTCCCGGATCGTTCCGGTGAACAGCAGCGCCTCCTGCGGCACATACCCGATCGAACCGCGCAACGTCCCTAGATCGACGTCTCGCACGTCCTCCCCGCCGACGCGCACGATGCCCGAATCCGGTTCGTAGAAGCGGATGATGAGCTGCATAAGCGTTGTTTTGCCGGAGCCGGTCGCACCCATGATCGCTGCCGTCTGCCCCGCGCGCACGCTGAACGTTACATCCTCGAGCGAAGGCGCCCCCGCGTCAGGATAGCGGAAGGTCACGTTCTCGAACGCTAGATCCCCATCCAACGCCTGAACCACACCCGTACCTCCATCCTCCGTCGCCAGAGCGTCCTTTTCCTCCGTAAACAGTACTTCCTCCACCCGCTGAGCCGAAGCCCGAGCACGCGATATCGTCATGATGATCGAGCCGAGCATCGACATCGCCACGGCCGTCCGCAGCGAATAGTTGACGATCGCCACGACCTGCCCCATCGACGCGCTCCCCGTATCAATTTCCTTATGACCGAACCAGAGCACCGCGATAATGCCCGCATTCATCAGCAGTAAGATGAAAGGCTGCGTAAACTCCGTCAGTTGCATCGCCGACACGGAGCTGTCCATCAACTCGCGCCCGCGCCGGGCGAACCGCTCGCCCTCCACTTTGCGCCGCACGAAGATTCGGATCAGCCGCATACCCGTGAAATTTTCCTGCATGACGCCGTTCAGCGTATCCAGTCTCACCTGGACTCTGCGGAATAGCTCCGACGCTTTCCTCATGACCCAGATCACGAACAAGAGCAGTACCGGGACCGTGACGACGAGCAGCAAACCAAGAGACGCATCCACGGTGAGCGCCATAATCATGCTTCCGATAACGAGCAACGGCATCCGCAGGAAGAACCGGAGCCCCATGAACACGACATCCTGCAGCTGCGTCGCGTCATTCGTCAGTCTCGTAATGAGAGAAGAGGTCGCGAACCGGTTGAATGCGGCGTAAGCCATCCCCTGAACCTTCGAATAAAGCGCTTCCCGAACGTCGTAGCCCAAGCTCTGGCTGGCGTGCGCCGAGACGAAGGAGCTTAGAATGCCGCAGACGAACGCCGCTAATGCCGCGAGCGCAAGTACGCCGCCCCATAACCAGACGACCGACAGATCCTGCTCAGCAATCCCCTCGTCGATGATGATCGAGATGAGGTACGGCTGCAGCAGCTCCGCGAATAGCTCTATGAGCATGAACATGACGGCCAATCCGGCCGATATCCGATATTTCCCTAGAAATCCGAAAAAAGTCCGCATCGCGTTGTCCTTTCCGTTCGAAGTTGACACTTAGCATCTAAACTCACCTTAACGAATCGATCCCCAGGTTGCAAGACCGGTTATTCAATGTACGTATGCATAGCGTTCAACGTTGTAGTACCAGACTGGATTCACACGGCACGAAAATGGTATGATACGGAAAGTAATCCGTGCATGTAAGGGGGAAGCAAGGTTGTTCGCAGCAAGAAAACGGACAGGCTTAGCCGTATTGGTTCTGGCGCTCGTCGCCCTGCTCATCGTGGCGGGATGCGGAAAGCGCGACAATTCCGGCAACAATGCATCGGGCACGGCTTCTCAGCCGACTGCAACTAATCAAGAGGGGGCGGCAGCCACGAGTACTTTGGACACATCCGGCGATAATCCTATCGTCACGATCGAGATGGACAGCGGCAAGACGATCAAGGTTGAGCTTTACCCTAAGATCGCGCCGAACACGGTCAACAACTTTATCTCGCTAGTTAAGAAAGGGTTCTACGACGGCACGATTTTCCACCGCGTAATCCCGGGCTTCATGATCCAAGGCGGCGACCCGGAAGGCTCCGGCATGGGCGGACCGGGCTACAGCATCGAAGGCGAATTCTCGGGCAACGGCTTCAAGAACGATCTGAAGCATACGAGAGGCGTCCTCTCGATGGCTCGCTCGATGGATCCGAACTCGGCGGGCTCCCAGTTCTTCATCATGGTCGCGGATTCTCCGCACCTGGACGGCCAATACGCGTCGTTCGGCAAAGTGATCGAAGGCATCGAAGTCGCTGACGAGATCGTTAATACGCCGAGAGGCTCGCAAGACCGTCCGAAGACGGCTCAAGTGATGAAGAAGGTTACGGTAGACACCCGCGGCGCGGACGCTCCGGAACCGGAAGTCATCAAGTAACATGAAGAAGACGTTCGTTCTCCGGCTGTTATGGCCGATGAACGAACGTCTTTTTAATTGAGCTCCCGAAGCCGGTCGGCGAGCACCTTCATCATGCCTTTGAGCGCTTCAATCTGCTGGAACACGAAGGAGATGACTTGCTGGCGGCCCAGCTTGAGCAGCACGGTTCTCTCGACCGCCGTGCAGTCAGCCGAGCGCGGTCCGCTGTCGATGATCGCCATCTCGCCGAAGCATTGTCCGACGCCGAGCAGCGCGAGCTTCTCCGCACCTCTGTGCACTTGGATGCTGCCCTCGATAATGCCGAACATCGTATCCCCGTGCTCGTCCATGCGGCAGATCGTCTCGCCCGGTTCGTACGTAACCTCCTCGACCCGATTCGCCAGCCGAACGAAGTCGTCTTGGGACAGATGCGCGAACAGCTCTATTTTCTGCAAAATAAGCACTCTGCGTAAAATGACCTGGTTCGTGATTTCGGCGGACGGTTCGGATGGCGAATCGGTATTGGCGTCTGAAATCGCGTCGACCGCAGCCTCGCTAGACGCCGCAGCCTCGGCCTGTGCCTGCGCCTGCTGTCCCGACGCTTCGGCTTGGCGCTGGCGCTCCATTGCTTCGCGCAGCTTGCGGGACATGCGCTTCATCATCTCGAGTGCAAGCTCCGTTTGATCGAACAACGCCTCGTAGAAGTCCGCCGAGTTTAGACGGAGCAGACTCACGTCCGTTTCTGCGCGGACCGTGGCCGTCCTCAGCCTGCGCGTCAACACCGCCGTCTCGCCGATATGATCACCGGGGCCTCGCTTATCTATCAGCACATCGCCTCGGTAGATACCCGCCGTGCCTTCGCGCACGAGGAACATCGAATCGCCCGGATCTCCTTCGCTGAAGAGACGCTGTCCTTGAGGCACGTCGAGCTTCTCTAAATAATCGACGAGCGGCAGCAGATCCCTGCTCTTAAACCCTTCGAACAAGCTCGATTGCCGCAGCATTTGCAATCGGATCATCCGCTCGCGCAGCGCATCCCCATCGTCGACTCCGATGAACGGAAGCCCTCGTCTGCCCGTTCGGTCCGCCTCCGCGCCGATCGCGGAATAGCGGATGGCCTCGCGCAGCATCTCGTCTCCATGCTCATACAACCAGATGAGCTGCTCCTTCTTCACCGCTTGCTCGCTGCTTACCTCCGACGTGCGCGGAGCCAGCATCCACTTCGTCAGCTCTGTCCTCACTTCGCCCTGCAGCAGCTGGTCCATGACTTCAGCCGCGTTCGCCTGACGCCTCGCGTCGCCTTCCAGCCATCCGAGATACACGGCATCGATCGTCATCGGATCGTTAATAAGTCCGAGCAGTCCGAACGCCCTTCGCATCATCGACGCCCGCGCTTGCTCCGCCGCATCGCGCAGCTCCGTATCCGAGGCTCTGCGCGTCGTCCAGTTCAGGTTGTCGGCGTATAACCCGTAATGGTCAAGCTCGATCAACGCTAATCGTTCGATTTCGGCCGTATCCACCTTAAGCGGCTCTCGTTCCATGCCCGTCATGGCATCGAGCAGCCGATCGCGCATATCGAAGCTTGCCGACTCGTAATGCTTCAGCACCATGTCGAACGCCGCCTGCGTCCCGATTCGTTCGAGCGCTTTCGGCACGTGCGCCGAAGCTGACGAATCGGCAGCGGCCAAGAACGGCTCGAGCAGCGGAAGCACGACCGTATCTTCGTAAGCCGCCAAAGCATCTATCGCCTGTCGGCGAGTCCGGCTATTATTCAACAACGGAACGATGTACGGTACAAGCTCGGGTACGGCAAGCTCGCTCGCCGACCTTAGCGCGCATCTGCGTACTTCGGCCGATGCATCCTGAAGCATCGGGATAAGCGGCTTGTAGAACTCCCGGATTCCGATCCGGCCGAACAACGAAGCCATCGCCGTCCGTTCGTCCTCGACGCCGCTCTCGATCAGCGCCTTCAGCGTGCCTACCGCGCGGAACATGCCTTCGATTCCGTAGTATTTGATCAGACCCGCGATCGCGCCCGCTCTGATCTCGACCTTATCCGCTTCGAGCTTCTCCGTCAGCAGCTCCAGGTCGGACTCCTCGGCATAAGCAGCGATCGCGAGGAGCGCTTGCGCGATCACGCCGTCTTCAGCAGTCTCCGCTAACAGCTTCCGCAGCTCCTGCTGCATGCCGTCCGGCGTCGCCCGCTTGATATATCCGAGCGCTTCCGATGCGACCTCCGAAGCCGGATGCCTCAGCAAGGCCGGCAAATGCGGCTTCAAGTCGAATGCCTCTAGACTCGACAGCGTTCGCAGCGCATACAACGCCTGCTGGCGATCGGGGCTGCTTAACGCTCCGGCCAGCAAGCCGCGGCTGGCGGGATCCATCAGATCGAGCTCAGCCTCCGGCAGCTCCGTCCCCCTCGCTTCTAAGGTCGATAGCAGCATTCGTAGATATGCTCCTTTGACGCGAATCGCCGCGTATATGCCGATACCGACAAGCGCTAACACGACGAAGCTGAACTCTCTTACGCTGAGCATCGGGGACAAAACGATCAAGCTGACGGCGGCGACACCCTTCGCCCCGTTGCGGATGACGCCGTCGAGGAAGCTCTTCGCGCGGTTGCGCCACTCCGGTGAGATCGGGAACATGATAAGCTGGTTAACCGAGGAGTATATCGTATCCCCGAGCACCTTATCGCTGCCTTTCACGAGCAGCGCAAGCGTCAGTACCGGAGCGAGCAATACGCCAATGCTTCCCGCGAACAATGCGATCGGGAACACGAGTATCGACATCATTACCCCGAACCGGCTGAGCAGCTTACCTGCAACGAACAACTGAACGAGCAACGCGCATAACCCGGAGAAGCCGTAGAAGCTTCCCATGAACCCGGCAAGCGCTTCGTTCTGCAGCGAGCCTCTTAAGATCACCTTGAACTGATAATCGATGAACGTCAGCGAGATCACGAGAGCGCCCGAGAGAATCGCGATGTACTTGAGATGCGGCACGTTCTCGAACAAGCCCGATCGATTGTCCGGCTTGCTCTTCGCCTGCTTGTCCTTAGTGCCGGCAGCCCCTCCCCCGTATGTATCCGCCGGATTCGCGACCGTTCGGTTAATAAGGACAACGGACATCAGGGCTAACAGTTGCAAGCCTGCATACAAGAAGAGCAAGTTGTCCGTACCGATGAGCGGGGCCAGCAGCTTCAAGCCGAAGCCGCTAAGGATGCCGCCGATGATGCCGCCGCTGCCGACGAGCGGAATCGTCTTCTTCGCCTTACGTTGATCGAGCACGGAGGAAGCGAACTGCCAGAAGCAGACGATCATCAGAAAATTGAATACGTCGAACCCGACATAGATGACGGGATATACCCAGCCTAGATCGGACGCCACGCCGAGTCGCGAGAGAACGACTAAACCCGAGATAACCGGAATAAGCAG
>Ga0065721_10003996_pt1 | contig 48485 bp, 40 predicted proteins | sample Mesricmetagenome_FD_59108 | JGI IMG/M metagenome (GOLD analysis project Ga0065721, IMG submission 59108) | Mesophilic microbial community from rice straw/compost enrichment Sample: eDNA_1 v2 (version 2) | ecosystem: Engineered > Solid waste > Grass > Composting > Bioreactor | place: USA: Davis...
ACACGCCATTGCGCCAAATTAATATTTTTGAACGGTGCCCGTGAGCGATGCGCTGGCAATCACCGCCGTGTTTTTTTAAGCCGTGACTGTAGTGGTAATAAGGGGAGGTAATTTCCTCGCAGCTGAAAGACAGGTTTATTTCGGAGCCTGGGAAAATATGAGCCAGTTTCGTTTCACACCATTTCGCCACCGAATCCGGGGTGATGGTGGGCACATCAATGAGACATACTGAAGCGCACGGGCTCTCTATTTCTATACTGCCTTTATTTGTGCTTTTTAACTGAACCGAAGTTTGTTGTTCGGATTGATTGACGACTATCGCTTGGCTGAGGGTGGGGACGAGCAAGCTGTGGTCAAGATGTTGATCCAGCCACTGCCGAACTTGCTTTTTGACAATCCCAAAATCACAAATCATTCCCTGCTGGTCCAACTCTCCAATTAGCTCGATGTTGGCGAGCCATGTTTCTCCGACCAGCCCACGCTGGGAACAGAGGTAGCTGAAATCGATATTGGTAAGGTTGTCGACAAATAAGCGCATAAAATTCGAGGCAAAATAAAAGCCCGTATTCTATCCCTAATCCAACCGCGAGGTGGCCAAATGTTCCAGTTGTTTGTCTATGTTCCAGAATCGCATTTGGAGGAAGTTAAAGCAGCCATGTTTGCAGCGGGTGCAGGGCGATCTCAGCGCTATGAGCAGTGTTCGTGGCAGGTGCTAGGCCAGGGACAATTTCTGCCGCTTGAAGGAAGCGAACCTTATATAGGCCAAGTCAAAGAAGTAGCTCGTATCCCGGAATACCGACTGGAAATGATTTGCGGTGAAGTTGAATTGCCACAGGTTATTTCGGCAATGAAACAGGCCCATCCGTACGAAGAGCCTGCGTATGGAGCTTTTCTGTTATTGCGCGTTTGACGCGATGTTCGATTTTGGGAAGGTCAGCACCATTGCGTTGTTGTGCGGAGGTTTTGTGTGTCCTTCATCGATATATAGGCTTTGCAATGTCTCATTTAAAGACAGCAGCGAATCCATCATCATGCGGCTAATTTCAATGCACGATCCCAAAGGGCTTTTATTGTGCAAACGTCGCTTGCAGTCGATTTGAAACTGCAATCCCTTGAGGCGCGCTTTCAAATGCTCTGGAGCGCTTTCGATAAGTTGATTGATTTGCTGGATGCGGAGGCGCTCAAGCCCATCGGGATCGCGCTTGGCCAGCTCCATTAAATAATCGGGCTCGGGGAATGAATCTTTCATTGCCTATACCATTGAATACAGTTGGGCCGTTTAAAAAACATCCTAACATACTTCAATCAGCTATTTTAATGGCGAAAATGATTCAATTTAGCTATATGTCGACACGTGAAATGGCGCCCTTAATAACATTTCGGCAAATTGAGACATGGCTCGGAAAGGTGGTGTGAAGTGGGCTGCAGGGACAGGGGGATTTAATCAACAGATTTTCGTCGGGTTTCCTCTGGACTCGCCGAGCTTGTGATTTTCAAAATCGTAATCGCCGATTTGAAAATCACATCGCTGTCCGTCGTCATTGATGCTTCAACCCACGCCGAGAATCATCTCCAACACAAATTTGCTGCCGAGATACGCCAGTGCCAAGCTGACAAAGCCAGACAAACTCCAGCGAATAGCCGAATTACCGCGCCAGCCGAGGAAATGCCTGCCCCACAGCAAGATCGCATAGATAAGCCATGCCAGCACAGTGAAGACAATTTTATGATGAAGGTGCTGTTCTCTGACGCTTTCGATTTGAAAAGCGCCGGTAATAATCACCAGTGTGAGCAGAATCTCGCCGACCCAGAGCAATTCAAATAACAATTTCTCCATGGTCTGCAACGGCGGTAACAGCCTGACAATCCCGGTCGGATGGCGATGTCGGAGTTGATAATTTTGAAATGCCAGGACCAGGGTCTGCACCGTTGCCACGATCATGGTGCTGTAAGCCAATATTGAAAGAAGGATGTGACTCGCCGTTTTGGCATCCAGCTTGAGATATACGGGGGCCGTTTGTGCCTCGGTATAGAGGCTGCTCAACAGCGCGGCAACGGAAATCGGCAAAGTGATGAGGAATAAGTTATGCAGCGGCTTGCGCAGGCTGCTGAGCAGGATCAAAAAGTTTGTAGTCCAGCAAAACACAGAAGAAATTTTAAAGAACGCGAAATGATAGCCATCTGGCAGAACCATCTGCCGATACAGGCCAAATGCATGTGCAGCTAAGCCCAAAGCCAGGATGACAGTAAAAACGCTTGGAGTGCCGGCCTGTCGGCGATTGATGGAGCGAACCAGGAATACCCAGGCAATGCTGTAGAGAGCTGTGGCTAAGGTGATTGGCATGTCTCTAATTCTTTTGGGGATGCTGCGGGCCAGTTAGGCCGGTAGCGTAGAGTGGTTTCTGGATTCTTGGCAAGGGTTTGCGCCGTCGCGGTCGTCTTTCAACTGCTTTGGCGATATACTGCCGCGGCTTTTTTGCACGCCCTTAACTTAACCGGATTGAATGCTGACATTATGTTCGAAAGCCTCTCGGATCGCTTGAGCCGCAGTCTGCGCGCTATAACCGGCAAAGCCCGTTTAGATCATGACAATATTCAAGACACCTTGCGCGAGGTGCGTAAAGCCCTGCTGGAAGCGGACGTTGCCCTTCCTGTGGTCAAAGCTTTTGTCAATCAAGTGCGCAAGCGCGCTTTGGGTCAGGAAGTATCGCGGGCGCTGAACCCGGGGCAGCAGTTTCTGAAGATCGTGGAAAGTGAGCTTACCCAGGTTATGGGTGAGGCCAATGAGCGGCTCAATCTGGCCGCGCAGCCGCCAGCTGTGATTCTGATGGCTGGCTTGCAAGGTGCTGGTAAAACCACCACCGTCGCTAAGTTAGCGCGATTTCTCAAAGATAAAGAGAAGAAGAAAGTACTGGTGGCGAGCGCCGACGTTTATCGTCCTGCAGCTATCCAACAGTTACAGACGCTCGCTGGTGAAGTGTCTGCAGAGTTTTTCCCCTCGTCGCCTGACCAATCTCCGGTGGATATCGGCTGTAATGCTGTCGCCCACGCCCGTAAAATTCACGCGGATGTGGTCATCATCGATACTGCAGGCCGGCTCCATATAGATGAAGAGCTGATGACCGAGATTCAGCAGCTGCACAAAGTGCTGAACCCTATTGAAACGCTTTTTGTCGTTGACGCAATGATCGGCCAGGATGCGGTTAACACTGCTAAGGCCTTTAATGATGCGTTGCCGCTGACCGGGGTTATTCTTTCAAAAGCGGATGGTGATGCGAGAGGCGGCGCCGCCTTGTCCGTCCGTTTCGTGACCGGCAAGCCCATCAAGTTTCTCGGTATGGGTGAAAAGGTCGATGCGCTCGAACCGTTTTATCCCGACCGTCTGGCCTCTCGAATATTGGGGATGGGAGACATCCTCTCGCTGATCGAGCAGGCAGAACAGAAGCTCGATCGTGAGAAAGCCGAAAAGCTGGTGCAAAAGGTCAAAAAGGGCAAGGGCTTCGATCTGGAAGACCTGCGAGACCAATTGCAACAGATGCAGAACTTGGGCGGCATCAGTTCAGTGCTGGATAAGCTACCAGGCATGGGCAATATGGCGCAGCTGGCCGAGCAGTCGGATGTCACCAAGCAGTTCAAGCGTATGGAGGCGTTGATCAATTCCATGACGCCCGCTGAGCGGCGCGACCCGGAGATTTTGAATGGCTCACGCAAGCGCCGCATTGTACAGGGGGCTGGTGCTGATATTCAGGATCTGAACCGCCTGCTCAAGCAGCACAAGCAGATGGGCAAAATGATGAAAAAGCTCAAAGGTGGCGGCATGAATAAGATGATGCGCGGGTTGTCCGGCATGATGGGGCAGGGCGGTTTACCCCCTGGCTTCGGTCGGTGAACTGGAAAAGCGTGACTCAGCGCCGATAAATGACAGGGAAATTCCCTTTCTCGGACTTGCTTAAACTCTATACACGAATTTTTCTTTCGATTAGAATACGCGGCCTTCTGCGCACCCCCCTTTAGCTTGGGGGATATCAGCAGCAATTTTTTATAGTTTGGGCGCCCAGCAATGCTGTTGCGCCCAGTTTAATTTTTGATACAGGACTGAAGATTCATGGTAACCATTCGTCTGGCTCGTGGAGGCTCCAAGAAGCGCCCTTTCTACCATCTGACCGTCACTGACAGCCGCAGTGCGCGCAATGGACGATTTATCGAGCGTATCGGCTTCTTTAACCCGATTGCCCGCGGACAAGAAGAAAAGTTGCGAGTCGACTCTGAGCGTTTGGGATACTGGTTGAGCACTGGTGCCCAGGTTTCCGAGCGCGTCAGCAAGTTGATCAAAGATTCCAAGGCTGCTTAATCCTTTATATGTCAGGCACACCGTCGGCGACTCTTGTTGTAGGGCAGTTGGCTGGAGTGTTTGGTGTTAAAGGCTGGGTCAAGGTTCGTTCATTTACCCAGCCGGAAGAAAATATTCTCGACTATCGCCCCTGGCGTTTGAAGACGTCTACGGGTATCCGGACAGTCGAAATAGATGCCTACAACCTCCGCCCTCAGGGCTTGGTTGTGCATTTTAAAGGTATAGATGATCGCGACGTCGCAGCTCTGCTGGGGCGGGCGGAGATCGAAGTTGATAAGGCAGAGCTTCCCGACCTTCCAGAAGGGGAGTTTTACTGGCATCAGCTTATGGGTTTGAAAGTTGTCACTGATGTGGCTGGCTCTGACCTATTTTTAGGCCGCATTGCGGACATGATGGAAACGGGTGCCAACGATGTGATGGTGATCCGACCGGATGAAGGCAGTGTTGATGACCGCGAACGGTTGGTGCCATACGTACCGGGTATATATGTTGAGCGCGTGGATCTTGCTGCCGGAGCAGTTCGGGTGAACTGGGATCCGGAGTTTTGACAGCCCTGGAGACACCTTCAGTGCTGCGCATAGCGGTGGTGACGTTGTTTCCGGAGATGTTCGACGCGGTAACGCGTTATGGCATTACGGGGCGAGCGGTTGACCGAGGTCTGGTTGAAGTGCATTGCATCAACCCTCGGAATTTCACCAGCGATCGCCATCAGACGGTAGATGCACGGCCTTACGGCGGCGGCCCCGGTATGGTAATGATGCCCGGCCCCCTGGCAGCGGCAACTGCGGCGGCCAAAGACTGGCTCTCCGGTCGCGGCGCGAACTTGGCAACTGCCAGAGTGATTTATTTATCGCCCCAGGGGAAACCGCTAAACCACACAGGTGTGGCGAAGCTGGGAACCCTGGAAAGCCTCATTCTGATCGCTGGACGGTATGAGGGAGTGGACGAGCGCTTCATCGACGCAGAAGTGGATGAAGAATGGTCCATTGGAGACTACGTCTTGAGCGGTGGCGAGCTTCCGGCAATGGTCATGATCGACGCATTGACCCGAAGACTCCCAGGAGCGCTGGGCGATGCGGAATCGGCAGAGCAAGACTCTTTTGTGAAGGGGTTGTTGGACTGCCCGCATTACACCAGGCCAGAAGCGTTTGCCGGGAGGCGGGTACCGTCGGTACTGCTGAGCGGAGACCACAAGCGGATTGAACGCTGGCGTCTGCAGCAGTCTCTTGGGAGAACCTGGGAGCGCAGGCCGGAGTTGTTACAAAGTATTCAGTTGGATTCTGCCAGTGAGGCGCTGTTACAGGCATATCAGGCAGAGCGGGAAACTGAGCAGTGAATTGGCAGATTTGCCGTTTGAAATCAGAGTTATAGCTGAGAAGCTACATATTGTTTGGGAGCATGCCATGAGTTCTAAGAACAAAATCATCCAAGAGCTGGAAAACGAGCAGCTCAAACAAAACGTTCCGGAATTTTCTCCGGGTGATACGGTTGTTGTACAGGTGCGCGTGATCGAAGGTGATCGCGAGCGTCTGCAGGCTTATGAAGGTGTCGTTATTGGCATCCGCAATCGCGGCCTGAACTCTTCTTTCACCGTGCGCAAAATCTCCCATGGAGTTGGCGTAGAAAGAACTTTCCAAACCCACAGTCCGCAAGTTGCCAGCATTGCTGTCAAGCGTCGCGGCGACGTACGTCAAGCCAAGCTTTACTATCTGCGTGACTTGGCTGGTAAAGCTGCGCGCATCAAAGAAAAGCTCAATTAATTCAAAGAGCGACGAAAGCGGCCTTCGGGCCGCTTTTTGTTTGGCGCGTCGGCGTCAGCCGAAATCGCGGCATTTCACAAAAATGCTACTGTCGCTTGCGCTCTGTCACGCGGGCTTGTCATATTACGGAACCGACTGCTGCCGCCAAGGTCTGCATCTGACCGATGTTTCTGTTGCGGCTCGGCTGCGCGGATGTCCTTAACGACTGACGAAGTAATTTCCTATGAAAAATCTGTTTACCAAAATCGCGGTCCGCTCCTTCTGTTTAGGTTTGGCGGTGGTCGCCGGCGCAAGCGTCGCCGAAGATAAAAAACAAGACGCCAATATCGAGAAGGTCAAAGCCGCGATTTCCGCCGGATTGCAGGCGGCGAAACCTGGCATTACGGTAACCAGTGTCGAAGCGTCGCCCATTCCTGGGCTCTACAAAACCCAGATTGGTGAGGGGACGGCGGTCTACTCAACCGCCGACGGTAAATATTTCCTTGCCGGTGAAGTTTACGAAGTCTCTCCCGGAAAAATCGTTAATCTGACGGATCAGGAGCGCAACGTCGAGCGCGCCAAAGTCATAGCCGGAATTAACAAGAAAGACACCATTAGCTTCGCCCCCAAAGGCGCAGTCAAAAAAGTCATGTATGTGTTTACCGATGTCGATTGTGGCTACTGCCAATTGCTGCATTCAAAAGTGGCTGAGTACAACGACCTCGGTATCGAAGTTCGCTATCTGGCCTACCCGAGGGCGGGCATTCCATCCAAGTCGTACAACAAGATCGCCTCTGCTTGGTGTGCTAAAGACCGCAATGATGCCCTCACCAAATTGAAGAACCGCGAGGAAATTCCTGAGAACGTCTGTGAAGGCAATCCGGTAGCAGCACAATTTGATCTGGGCCGCAAAATTGGCCTGAGCGGAACCCCCGCGCTGGTGTTTGAAGACGGCCAGTTGATCGGTGGTTACGTGGAGCCCGCTCGCCTGGTGGAAATGCTCCAACTCTAGTCCTTACATAGCGCGCGCTTTGCGCGCGCATCCCCTTCCTAACCCCCCGTTTCGCTCTAATTGACAGCCTCCAGTTGCGTCAGTATGGTTGCCTATCTTTTTGCCTGTGATTTGCCTCAGGCAGCGTAATAAGCACAGAGGTGTCAGTTTGAAACCAGTCAATATTGGTATTTGTGGCCTGGGTACTGTTGGCAGCGGTACCGTGAAGGTGATCCTGCGCAATCAGGCGGAAATTAAAGCGCGTACCGGCTGTGATATACGCATAGCGCAAATTGGCGCCCGCCGTCAGAATCCCAGTCTGGACTTCGCCGACATTCCTTTTACTTCCGACATATTTGCGGTTGCGGAAAATCCCGAAATCCACATTTTGGTCGAACTGATTGGCGGCACTACTGTTGCCAAAGAACTGGTCGAAAGAGCGATTGCCAACGGCAAGCATGTGGTCACCGCCAACAAAGCGTTGATCGCGCAGCACGGCAATGCGCTGTTCCAAAAAGCCTATGAGAAAGGCGTCAGCATCAACTATGAAGCGGCGGTGGCTGGGGGTATTCCCATTATCCGTTCACTGCGTGAGGGTCTGTCCGCCAACCGCATTGAATGGCTGGCCGGGATTATCAACGGCACCGGCAACTTCATTCTCACCGAGATGCGCGACAAAGGCCGCGCGTTCGAAGATGTTCTGAAAGAAGCTCAGGCGCTGGGATATGCAGAAGCGGATCCTACCTATGATGTGGAAGGTATCGATGCTGCCCACAAGCTGGTGATCTTGGCAGCGCTGGCATTTGGTATGCCGCTGCAGTTTGAAAAAGTGTTCACCGAGGGCATCAGCAAGATTTCACCTGTGGATGTGGCTTATGCCGGCGAGCTTGGCTACCGCATTAAGCATCTGGGTATTGCCCGCAAACATGACCACGGAGTTGAGCTGCGGGTGCACCCCACGCTGATCCCTGAGCGCCGCCTGATCGCTAATGTCGACGGTGTTGCCAACGCGGTGGTGGTCAAAGGCGATGCCGTTGGTCCCACTCTGTATTACGGACCCGGCGCCGGTTCTGAGCCCACGGCATCTGCAGTAATCTCTGACATCATGGACCTCAGCCGTACTCTCACTGCGAAGCCGGAGGTTCGAGTTCCTTACCTAGGTACACGTTTTGACCAGCTGCAGAGCTATCCGATTCTGCCAATCGAAGCTATAGAGACCTGTTATTACCTGCGCATGTCCGCTCTGGACAGGCCGGGTGTTCTCTCCCGTATTACCCAGATTTTGAGCGACGCCGGCATTAGCATAGAAGCGCTGATCCAGAAGCAGCCTTGGCAGGGCGAGACCGAGGTGCCGGTGATCTTGTTGACCAACCGGGTGCGCGAGAGCGATATCAACCGGGCGATTGAGCAGATCGAGCAGCTGGACAGCATTCGCCACAAAGTGGTCAAGATCCGGGTCGAGTCCCTGTCATAAATTTCTTCAAGGTTTAACTACACGTGAAATACATCAGTACGCGCGGTGCCGCTCCGGCACTTGGTTTTGAAGATGTGGTGCTCACTGGTCTCGCCAGCGACGGCGGCTTGTATGTGCCGGAGACGCTGCCGCAGTTTTCGCATGCCGAAATCGCCTCCTGGGCGGGACTCTCCTACCGCGATCTTGCTTTCAAGATCATTTCTCCCTTTGTGGCGGGGGCCATTCCGGACGCCGACCTCAAGCGGATTATCGATACTTCCTACGACAGCTTTCGCCATCAGGCGATTGCGCCGCTGGTGCAGACCGGCCATAACGAGTGGATCCTTGAGCTGTTCCAAGGTCCGACCCTGGCGTTCAAGGACTTCGCGCTACAATTTCTCGGGCATTTGCTGGATTACATCCTGGCCAAGCGCGGTCAGAAAGTGGTGGTGCTCGGTGCCACCTCCGGTGATACGGGTTCGGCGGCAATTGAAGGCTGCCGTCGCTGCGAAAATGTGGACATCTTTATCCTGCACCCGCATCAACGGGTTTCCGAAGTGCAGCGTCGGCAGATGACCACTGTGCTGGAGGCCAATGTTCACAACGTCGCGCTGCGCGGCAATTTCGACGATTGCCAGAACCTGGTCAAAGCGAGCTTCGCGGACCAGTCATTCCTGCCGGCAGGGCGCCAATTGGTGGCGGTGAACTCCATCAATTGGGCGCGTATCATGGCGCAGATCGTTTACTACTTCTACGCCGCCCTCGCCTTGGGTGCGCCGCATCGGAAAGTATCTTTCTCCGTACCCACCGGCAACTTCGGCGATATCTTCGCGGGTTATCTGGCACAGCGTATGGGCCTGCCGGTTGAGCAGTTGGTGATCGCCACCAACAGCAACGACATTCTCCATCGCTGTATCAGCGGCAATGACCACAGCAAGAAGCCATTGCAGCACTCCTTGTCGCCCAGCATGGACATCATGGTGTCGAGCAACTTTGAGCGCATGCTGTTCGATCTTTATGAGCGCGATGGTGGCCAGATTCGCCAATTAATGGATGAGTTCAAGGCCTCGGGTCGTTTGACGCTGGCAGCGGAGCCTTTGCGCAAAGCTCAGAGCTTGTTCAGCAGCTACCGCTTGGGCGATGAGGAAACCGTCGAGGTGATCCGGGAAGTGTTTGAATCCACGGAATACCTGCTCGACCCGCACACCGCCATCGGCGTGCAGGCCGGACGCAAAACCCGTAAAGACGCGTCTACTCCTATGATCTGCCTGGCGACTGCACATCCGGCGAAATTTCCGGAAGCCGTGCGCAAGGCCGGTCAGAGCCAGGATCCGGCGCTGCCGCACCACATGCACGACTTGTTCGTGCGCGAAGAACGCTATCAGGTGTTGGACGACAGCCTGGATCATCTCAAGGCATTTATCAGCAGTAATATCCGCACCTGACGCCACCTTGCGGATTTTCCGCAGGCGTTATCGCTCTTATCTGGTGCGGCCGACAATAAAGGCCGCACCACGCTAACCTCTCTCAGTCTCCCCAAATCTCGATTTGGCGCCTTTTTCTTCTGTCTGCGCATGGAATATTAATTGCTCAGCCGCCTTTCTGGTGGCGCAAAACGATAGAGGCACGATATGGGTGAGCTGACCTCCCATGTCCCGATTCAAATCATTCCCATTGTTCTTGTGGTGGTGGTCGTGGTGATCACGGTAGTGCGCCATCAGACTGCGCGCCAGCAGCAGGCGCAAGGCGTTATCTGGCTGCAGGCGATGCGACTGTTGATCACCCATATTCAGAGACATCGCGGCTTGTCATCCGGCGTGCTGAGCGGCGACCGGTCCCTGCAGGGCAAGATGGAAGAGGTGCGCCTGCAGGTCAGTCGCGACTTTGAGCAGATCAGTGGTGTTGGTGAATGGATCAAGCAGCATGAGGGCTGGCAAACCATCACCCAGCATTGGGCGCGGCTCGCCGGCAATATTTCCCATCTCTCTATCGCCGGCAACATGGACCAGCACAACCGGCTGATCAAAAATGTCCTGGCATTTGTCGACGACATCGCAGTTCAGCATCACCTGGACACCGGGACGCATGCGAAAACCAATATATGGCGCGACCTGCTGACACTGGCTGAATATATCGGCCAGATCCGCGCGCTGGGCACTGTGATCGCCAGCAACTCAAGCGAATGGGACGATCCGCTGCTGAGCCGCACCCGGTTGGATATCCAGGGGCTCGGGCAGGATTTAATTACCGCCCTCGAAGCCCCACGCTGCCGCGCCGGCCTGGATGGCGACAATCTGCAGCGCATTCTCGATTTTTTGTCCTACGTCGATCAGCAATTGCTGCGCGAGGGCCCGTTGATTCCGGCGGCGGAATTTTATGGTGTAGCGACCGCAGTGCTCGACTGCCTGTACGAGCGCTTTGACGAAGAGCTGGCCCGGGTCAACCGGCGGCTGGTGCGCTGAGATTTATCGCGCAGCAGCCGGATCGGGTTAAACTGCCGCAGTTTTTCCATCCGGTCCGGTTATGCGCAAATTGATCAAACGCCGCGAAGTCATCGTGGACCCCACTTTATTCCCCAACACCTCGCAGGTTCTGGTCCGCCTCTACGCTGCCCGCGGAGTAAGCTGCGAAGATCAGCTGCAATACGAGTTGAAGCGCCTGCTGCAGCCCTGTCTCAAAGGACTCGAAGATGCACTGGAGCTCCTGGTAACCGCGCTGCAGCAAAACCAGAAAATTCTGGTGGTGGGCGACTTCGATGCCGATGGTGCCACCAGCACCGCACTCGCCTTGCGCTGCTTGAAGGCCTTCGGCCATGCCAATGCCGAATTCCTGGTGCCTAACCGCTTTGATTACGGCTACGGGTTGACCCCTGAAATCGTCGATGTCGCCGCCCGGCGCGCGCCGGATTTGATCATCACCGTGGATAACGGCATTGCCAGCGTGCAGGGCGTAGCCCGGGCACATGAACTGGGCATCCGCGTGCTGGTTACCGATCACCACCTGCCGGGCGCGGTATTGCCGGATGCTGATGCCATCGTCAATCCCAATCAACCGGGCTGCGAATTTCTCAGCAAGTCGGCGGCGGGTGTGGGTGTGGTGTTTTACGTGATGACCGCACTGCGCAAGCGTTTGCGCGAGCGGAGGTGGTTCAACGAGCAGCGGCGCGAGCCCAATCTCGCGGCTTTTCTTGATCTGGTGGCACTGGGCACGGTGGCGGATGTGGTGCCGCTGGACTTCAACAATCGCATCTTGATCGCCCAGGGGTTGCAGCGCATGCGCGCAGGCTACGCCTGTCCCGGCATCAAAGCCATTTTGTCGGTGGGTGGGCGCGACTGGCAAAAACTCTCTGCTACCGACCTGGGTTTTGTGGTTGGTCCGCGTTTGAATGCGGCGGGTCGATTAGACGATATGGGCCTGGGCATCCGCTGTCTGTTGGCGGATACCGAAGGAGAGGCCCAGGCCCTGGCGCAGGAGCTGGATATGCTCAACCGCGACCGGCGCGCCATCGAGGCCGCAATGCAGAAAGAGGCTGCCGCCAGTCTGGACGATATGTTGGTGTCCATGTGTGGCGAGTTGCCCTGCGGCTTATGCCTCTATCGTGAGGACTGGCACCAGGGCGTGATCGGCATTCTCGCCTCGCGCATAAAAGACCGCTGGCACCGGCCGGTCATTGTGTTTGCCGATGATGATCAGGGTGGCCTCAAGGGCTCCGGCCGCAGCATTCCCGGCCTGCATTTGCGCGATATTCTCGACGAAGTTGCTACCAGCCGGCCCGGCTTGCTGCATAAATTCGGCGGCCACGCCATGGCGGCTGGGTTGAGTCTGGCGCGGGACAAGCTGGATGAATTCTCGCAGGCATTTGCTGAGGTAGTGGCGCGCCATCTGGGTGACAAGGGGCTCGACCCGGTGATCGAAAGTGACGGTGAGCTGAGCCCCGAGGATTTTTCCCTTTCTCTGGCGCAACAGCTGGAAGCCGGCGGGCCCTGGGGACAGGCGTTTCCAGAGCCGGTTTTCGATGGCGAATTCCAGATCGTGAACCAGAAGCTGGTCGGCGAGAAACACCTGAAACTGGTGCTCACTCCAGTGGGGCATGCGGGCACCTTGGTGGATGCCATTGCTTTTAATGTCGATGTGACGGTGTGGCCGAATCCGCACTGCCGCAAAGTGCTGGCGGCTTATAAGTTGTCGATCAATGAATTCCGCGGCAATCGCTCAATTCAGCTGATGGTGGATTATCTCGAACCCTGTCAGTCCTGAGTGGCCCCGACGCCCAGCTGCGCCATGATGTGACTGTGCTGAGACTGGATTTCCAGGCATTGGTCATAAATGGCCAGTCGGGTGCGCATGCAATCGTCCAGGATTGAGCGCAAACGTTGTTGTTCCTGCGGGCTTCTGCCGGGCTCGTGAATCAGCTCCTGCAGGTTCACGCAGACTCGAGCCAAGGCTTGTTCGCTGTTTTGTTCCAGCTCCTCCACCGCGTATTCCAACTTGTAACCGTGCAGTTGCACGCTGTTGACATTGGGTGTGCGCTTTGCGGCGCTTGGCGTGGGGTGCGCCTTGCTGTGAGTGATTTTCGCCAGCGCCACCATTTTTTGGTGAGTGGCGCTGAACAGCGTGGAAATAATCTGCACCAGCGGTTGGTACTGCTCGTGCCGCGCAAGGGGCATATTTTGAATCAGCGCCCCCAGCTTTTCCGAACCCCACAAATAGCGCGCGGAATATTCCGACGGATAGGGGCGGGTGGCCTGCTGCAACAGAAGCGTTTCCAGGTCCGTCAATGGGCCGATGGATGAATAGGTCTCGCCGGTGTGATGCAGATAGAGCGCGCCTTTGAGGCCGAGGTTATCTAGGGTGTTTAACACCAGCTGCCCCAGCTCGGACAGGCTGCCATTGAAAGCGATCAGCTCGACCAGAAAATCGTGCAGGGTCTGAATATTTTGCCCGAGGGCGAGGGAGTCATTGGACGCCGAAGACTGCTGATCGAGCAGCAGCGCGCGCTCCAGATTGAAGTGCAGTTTTTGGCGCAATTGTTCGACGTTGATCGGTTTGCTGATGTAGTCGTCGCCACCGGCTTGAAAGCCGCGCGCCTGGTCCTCGTGGCTGTCAAGCGCGGATACAAACAGAATCGGCGTGGAAGCAAACAGAGGTTCGGCGCGGATCATGCGGCAGAGGCGCAGGCCGTCGAGCGTCGGCATATCGACATCAAGGAGAATGGCGTCCGGTTTGAAACTCACCAGAGCTTCAATGCCACTGCTGCCGGACATGGCAGTTTTCACATCGTATTCGCCGGATAAAATGCGCTCAACCAGTTTCTGATTGGCATCGTTGTCGTCGATCGACAATATCTTGGGACGGTTCTCCATGGTGTATCTCTCAAATGCCTGCATCAGGCGCGGAAGGCACTGCTCGCGGGCGGGGAGCAGTCGCCAACGTCAGGAAACTCAGTCGCAATAGACAACAAAAATGGGCGCCAATTCGCTCGCTCAGCCCGCCGGGCAACCGCAATGGAGTGGGAAGTTATTATCGGTCGGCGCAGCCCGGCGAATGTACCGGACAAGATCCCCGCAATGAAGGTCCGCTGTGTGAGCCAAAAGAAGTACTTCTGTTCCGTGCGGCCGCGGGGGAAATGGCGCTAGTGTAACCGTTTTATCAGGCGTCACACAATCTCTCGTTGCGGCGCAGATTTTCCTGCATACAGCCACTTGATGTACAATCCCGCCTCTTTTTTTCTGCTCGAGAAAGCTCCATGGAAATCAATCCGCTATTGAATGCTCTGTCCGATATGAAAAAGCGCACCGATGTGCTTCGGGGGTATCTTTGACTATGACGTCAAGAAAGAACGATTGACGGAAGTCGAAGCGGAATTGAGTGAACCAGATGTGTGGAGTGAGCCTGAACGCGCGCAGGCGCTCGGCCGCGAGCGCTCATCTTTGGAGCAAGTGGTCAAGACCATCGATACCCTGGATCAGGGGCTCGTGGATTGCCGCGAATTGATTGATCTTTCCGTCGAAGAAAACGACGAGGCAAGCCTTGCCGATGTGGAAAAGGAAATCCAATCCCTGGAGGCGCAACTCGCCCTCCTGGAATTTCGCCGGATGTTTTCCGGTGAAACCGATCCGAACAATGCCTACCTGGATATTCAGGCAGGCTCGGGTGGTACTGAGGCGCAGGATTGGGCGGAAATTTTGTTGCGCATGTATTTGCGCTGGGGTGATGACAAGGGCTTCAAAACCACTTTGGAAGAAGTGTCTCCCGGCGAGGTCGCCGGTATCAAAAGCGCCACTGTACATTTTGAGGGCGAATATGCATTCGGCTGGCTGCGCACGGAAACCGGCGTACATCGTTTAGTGCGCAAGTCACCATTTGACTCAGGTAACCGTCGCCACACCTCGTTTGCGTCCGTGTTTGTGTCTCCGGAAATCGACGACAACATCGAAATTAATATCAACCCGGCGGACCTGCGTACCGATACCTACCGCGCCAGTGGTGCCGGTGGCCAGCACGTTAACAAAACCGATTCCGCCATCCGTATTACCCACGTGCCCACCGGTGTAGTGGTGCAGTGTCAGAGCGAGCGTTCGCAGCACGCCAACCGCGACAAGGCAATGAAAATGTTGCGTGCCAAGTTGTACGAGCAGGAGATGCTCAAACGCAATGCGGAAAAACAAGCAATGGAAGACAGCAAAGCGGATATCGGCTGGGGCAGCCAGATCCGCTCCTACGTGCTTGACGATTCTCGTATCAAGGATCTGCGCACCAGCGTGCAGACCAGCAATTGTCAGGCGGTGCTCGACGGCGATCTCGATATGTTTATCGAGGCGAGTCTGAAAGCCGGTCTCTAATAAACCCATTTATTAACAGCAAATATCCCATGACCGAACAAGTCCTTGACGAGAACAAACTGATCGCCGAACGCCGCGCAAAACTCGCGCAATTGCGTACCGAGGGCAATGCATTTCCCAATGATTTCCGCCCGGAGCATAAAGCCCAGGAGTTGCAACAGGAGTTTGGCGAAGCCAGCAAAGAGGAGCTGGAAGCTCTGGCGAAACCCGTCAGCGTTGCCGGTCGTGTCGTGCGCAACCGTGGCGCTTTTATGGTGCTGCAGGATGGCTCGGGCCAAATCCAGTTGTACGTCACCAAAGAAGCGCGTGAATTCGCCAAGATTTTGGACTTGGGCGATATCGTCGGCGTGGCAGGTGTGCTGCATAAATCCGGCAAAGGCGATCTCTATGTGAATATGGAGCGCTATCAATTGTTGACCAAAGCGCTGCGCCCGTTGCCGGACAAATTCCACGGTTTGGCCGATCAGGAAATTCGCTATCGCCAGCGCTATGTCGATCTGATCGCCAACCCGGAAGTGCGCAATACCTTTGTGGTGCGCTCGAAAGTCGTGCAATTTATTCGGCAGTATTTGAATGGCCGCGATTTCCTCGAAGTGGAAACGCCGATGTTGCAGACCATTCCCGGCGGTGCAACAGCGCGTCCTTTTATTACGCATCACAACGCGCTCTCCATGGATATGTATCTGCGTATTGCGCCGGAGTTGTACCTCAAGCGTTTAGTTGTCGGCGGCTTCGAGCGCGTATACGAAATCAACCGCAATTTCCGCAACGAAGGTTTGAGCACGCGCCACAATCCTGAATTCACCATGTTGGAGTTTTATCAGGCGTACGCGGATTACCACGATCTGATGGATCTGACCGAAGACATGCTGCGTCAATTAACCGCGCAGGTGCTCGGCACCAGTCAGATCTCCAATACCAAAGCGGATGGCACCACGGTCGCTTACGATTTTGCCGCGCCTTTTGCGCGTCTCAGCGTGTTCGATTCGATCCTGAAATTTAATCCGGATTTGCAGGCGAAAGATTTAGACAATCTGGAAAGCGCCCGCGCAGTAGCCGATCGCCTCGGCATTCCGCTGAAAGATTCCTGGGGCTTAGGCAAAGTGCAGATCGAGATTTTTGAAAAAACCGTCGAGCACCGCCTGGAGCAACCGACGTTTATTACGGAATATCCGACCGAGGTTTCCCCTCTCGCACGGCGCAACGATCAAAATCCTTTTGTCACCGACCGCTTTGAATTTTTTGTTGGCGGCCGCGAAATCGCCAACGGATTTTCTGAGCTTAACGACGCCGAAGATCAGGCCGAGCGTTTTCGTCAACAGGTGGCGGAAAAAGAAACTGGCGACCTGGAGGCGATGCACTACGATGCCGACTATATTCGCGCTCTGGAATACGGCCTGCCGCCAACCGCGGGAGAGGGCATCGGTATCGATCGTCTGGTCATGTTGCTGACCGATTCCGCCAGCATTCGCGATGTGCTGCTCTTCCCTCACATGCGCCCGGAAGCCTAAGGGATTTTTATAGCTGGAGGCTGAGCCTCCGGCATCCCGCAGACAGGTTTTCGGCATATTCGATAAAGGTGTTCAGCGATGTCCAACCTCCGCAATATCCAGCTCGAGCCATCCTGGCTGCAGGTACTCAAGGACGAATTCGATAAACCCTATATGCAATCTCTGCGGGCTTTTTTGCAGGCGGAGAAGCAGGCCGGCAAAATTATTTATCCTCCCGGAAAAAATATTTTTAATGCCTTTAATTCAACGCCGTTTGATGCGGTAAAAGTCGTGATTTTGGGGCAGGATCCCTATCACGGCCCCGGTCAGGCGCACGGGTTATGTTTTTCGGTTTTGCCTGGAGTGCCATTTCCGCCTTCGCTGCTGAATATCTTTAAAGAAATCCAACAGGATTTGGGAATCCCCGTGCCGCCCCACGGCTGTCTGCAATCCTGGGCTGAGCAGGGCGTGTTGTTGCTCAATGCAACCCTGACAGTGGAGCAGGGACGCGCCGGTTCCCATCAAGGCAAAGGCTGGGAGACGTTCACCGATCAGGCCATTACCGCCCTGAATCGCGAGCGCGAGGGGCTGGTGTTTTTATTGTGGGGCTCCTACGCGCAGCAAAAAGGTGCGTTGATCGATGCGCGTAAACATCTGGTGTTGAAATCGCCCCACCCCTCGCCGCTGTCGGCTCACCGGGGGTTTTTCGGCAATCGCCATTTCTCCAAGGCCAATGAATGGTTGGTGCGGCGTGGTCAGCAACCGATCGACTGGAGTATTGCACCTGTCGCGGAGCGGTTGCAGGCTGACCCTGCAAGCATCTAAGCTGTATAAGAATACAGTTCTCCTTGGTGGACCCCTATGCGAAAAATGCTTCGCGCTTCCTTTATATGCAGTTGCCCGATGCACAGCGGGGAAGTGGCGTGACGGTGATTCTCGGCATAGATCCGGGTTCGCGCAAAACCGGCTATGGACTGGTGGAGCGCGCTGGGGCGAAAAATCGCTATATCGCCAGCGGCGTGATTCGCATCCCGACAGAATTGGCACTGCCGGAACGTTTGAAAGAAATTTTCGCTGCGGTTTCGGAAATCATTGCGCAGTTTCACCCGCATGAAATGGCGGTCGAACAGGTGTTTATGGCCAAAAGCGCCGGCTCGGCTTTGAAGCTGGGGCAGGCCAGAGGTGCGGCTATAGTCGCCGGCGTAAGCCGCGATCTCGCCGTTTTTGAGTATGAGGCACGCAAGGTGAAACAATCGGTGGTCGGCACTGGCGCCGCGGATAAGTTTCAAGTGCAACATATGGTGAAGACCTTGTTATGCCTGCCGAGTGCTCCGCAAGAAGACGCGGCGGATGCGTTGGCGGTGGCGCTCTGCCACGCGAACACACAACACAATTTGATTCATCTGACGCAGGCGCGTCATTTTCGGCGGGGTAGATTGGTGTGATTGGACGTTTGCGCGGCGTACTTCTGGAAAAACAACCGCCGCATTTGTTGGTGGATGTGCACGGGGTTGGTTATGACCTGTTGGCCCCTATGACGACTTTTTACAGTCTGCCCGCCCTCGGTGAAGAGGTGGTATTGCACACGCATTTTTCCGTCAGCGAAAACGCGCAGCAATTATTCGCCTTTATCAATAAAGAAGACCGCGCCTTGTTTCGCCAACTGATCAAGGTGAGCAATGTCGGGCCGAAAATGGCGTTGGGTATTTTGTCTGGCATGGACAGCAGCGAGTTTGTTCGCTGTGTGATGAACAACAATCTCAATGCGTTGGTGCAGGTTCCCGGCGTTGGCAAAAAAACGGCGGAGCGCTTGATCGTGGAAATGCGTGATCGCCTGCGCGATTGGTCCGCGGCGGCAGACGGCCCGATTCCGGCGCCGGTCAAAGCGGCGGTGACTTCGGAAAATCAAATCGTCGCCGATGCCGAGAGCGCTTTAATCGCGCTCGGCTACAAACCCGTCGAGGCCGCCAAGGCAATCAATGGCGTGTTGACAGAGCAAAATGTCGAACGCAGCGAGGATTTGATCCGGCTGGCGTTGCGCAGCATGATGCCGAAATAATGTGTGAGATTTCCCCATGATCGAACCGGATGAATTTGCCGCTGGCCGTCTGATCGACGGCGTGGCCAAACCTCGCGAGGATGTGCAGGATCGTGCAATTCGTCCTAAAACGCTGCGCGATTATATCGGCCAGCCGGTGGTGCGCGAACAAATGGAAATTTTCATCGGCGCGGCGAAAAAGCGCGGTGAACCGCTCGATCACACTCTGGTATTTGGCCCTCCTGGTCTCGGCAAAACTACGCTCGCCAATATCATTGCCGCTGAAATGAATGCTGATCTGAAAACCACCTCAGGTCCGGTTTTGGAAAAAGCCGGCGATCTCGCTGCGCTTATGACGAATCTTGAACCGGGTGATGTGCTGTTTATCGATGAAATCCATCGCCTCAGTCCGGTGGTGGAGGAAATTCTGTATCCGGCGATGGAGGATTATCAGCTCGACATTATGATCGGCGAAGGCCCGGCCGCCCGCTCCATCAAGCTCGATCTGCCGCCGTTTACTTTGGTGGGCGCGACTACCAGAGCGGGCCTGCTGACTTCACCGCTGCGCGATCGCTTCGGCATAGTGCAGCGCCTCGAATTTTATAATGTCGCCGACCTCACTCAGATTGTTATGCGTTCAGCGCAACTTCTCGGTGTGCAATTGGATATAGGTGGCGCCGAGGAAGTAGCGAAACGTTCCCGCGGTACACCGCGGATTGCCAACCGTTTGTTGCGCCGCGTGCGCGATTATGCGGAGATCAAAAATGGTGGTATTGTCAGCGCCGCTGTGGCAGATGCAGCGTTGAACATGTTGAACGTGGATGCGCGCGGATTTGACCATATGGATCGCCGCCTGCTGCTGGCGTTGATGGAAAAATTCGGTGGTGGCCCGGTGGGGGTGGAGAGCCTGGCGGCGGCCATCAGCGAGGAGCGCGACACCATCGAAGATGTGTTGGAGCCATATCTGATTCAGCAGGGGTATATGATGCGCACCGCGCGCGGCCGGGTAGCGACTCAGTACGCCTACGACCATTTTGGTTTGACGCCTGCGCGCTCCGGGCAGCCGGATCTCCCCGGGTTTTGAAAAAATTTTGTACTGTCTATAGCACAGTCAATTTGAAACCTATAAAATCCGGCGCCTCAAACGACTCATCTCCCGCGACGTCTCGCCGCAATTCTGCGTTATGGAACTCCCTCTCTCTATGAAGCTCAAACATGCGTTTTGTCGCGCTGGCGGCTGTTTGCAGCGAATACAGGTCGGCTCATGACGCTACCGCGCTGCGCAGTTTTTTCGCACTACGCAAAACCTATGCAGAAGCATGTCTCATTCTTTGGGTTTTGCTTGGCTGGTTCGAAACGTGGGATATATGCTTTGCATATTCAATGCGTCTGCCATCAACAAGATACGTATAAGGAACGGCTTTGATGAACCAGACTGAAACGCTTTCCATTTGGCATTTGATCGCCGAAGCCAGTCTACTGGTGCAGTTGGTGATGGCGCTGCTGATGCTGGCTTCTGTCGTCTCCTGGTACATGATCGTGCAACGCGGTATCTATCAGGCGCGCGCCAAACAGGCCATGGTGAATTTCGAACGGCAGTTTTGGTCCGGTATCGATCTGTCCCAGTTATATCGTCAGGGCAACTCCGCACGCGGTAACGCCGAAGGTGTGGAAAATATTTTCCGCGCCGGCTTCAAAGAATTCTCCCGTTTACGTCAGCAGTCCGGTACCGATAAAGATGCCATTATGGAGGGTACTCAGAGAGCGATGCGTGTCGCGCTTGCTCGGGAAGAGGAAAAGCTGGAAGAAAATCTGCCGTTTCTGGCGAGCGTCGCATCGGTAAGCCCATATGTGGGTTTGTTCGGCACCGTATGGGGGATCATGAACTCATTCCGCGGTTTGGCGAATGTTCATCAGGCGACATTGGCAACTGTGGCGCCGGGTATTTCCGAAGCGCTGGTCGCTACCGCCATGGGTTTATTTGCAGCAATTCCGGCTGTGCTTGCCTATAACCGCTTCTCTGCTCGCGCAGAGCAGCTGAAGGCGAACTATCATACCTTTGCAGAGGAATTTTCCGCCGTGCTGCATCGTCAGGTGCATGGGGGCTAGGCGGGATTATGACACCCAACAAACGCAAACCCATGGCGGAGATCAATGTCGTTCCTTATATCGACGTGATGTTGGTGTTGTTGGTGGTATTCATGGTGACCGCGCCCTTGTTGATGCAAGGCGTGAAAGTGGATCTTCCCCAGGCGCCTTCGGCGCCTATCGATAATAAGGAAGATGAACCGCTGATCGTTTCTGTAAAAACGGACGGAACCTATTATCTGAATCTGGGGCAGAACCAACAGAACCCCAAGCCTTTAAAAGAAATTACCGACACAGTATCTAAGATCCTGCGGCAGAAACCCGCAACGCCGGTGTTGGTGTGGGGTGACACTGCTGTTCCTTACGGTGTGGTCGTCGCGCTGATGACTGAGCTGCAGGCGGCGGGCGCGCCCTCGGTGGGTCTAGTCACCGACCCGCCGAGAATTTGAATTGGAGCGATGATTTCCATCTTTGAAAAAAACATTGTTCCCGCGCTTCTCAGCGTAGGCTTGCACGGGGCCTTGTTGGCTTTTTTGTTTTTTGGCCTAACGCCGGCACCGACTCCGCCGCAAATCAAAACGCCGAATTTTGTGCAAGCGAAGTTGGTGAAGCTCGAGGATCAGGCAAAGGGCAAGAAGCCGGCGGATAAACCACAAGTGGTGGATCTGACACAGAAGCGCAAAGAGCAGGAGCGCCTGGAGCAGCAGAAAAAACAGCAGGAGTTGAAACGCAAACAGGAGCAAGCGCAAAAAGCAGAAGCCGAAAGAAAGAAAAAAGAGCAGGAAAAAAAGCAGCAGGAAGACGCCGCGCGCAAAAAGGCAGAGGCTGAACGCAAAGCGGAAGCAGAGCGCAAGGCAAAAGCCGATGCGGAGAAAAAACAGCAGGAGCAATTGCGTAAGCAGCGCGAACAGCAGGCATTTGAAGCGGCGCTCGCGCAAGAGCAGGCGCTTTTGGAAGAACAGTCCTACGCCGTTACAGCGCAGAGTTATATGAGCGCGATAGCCCAGCGGGTGAGTTCGAAGTGGAGCCGCCCCGCCTCCGCTCGCAACGGCATGCAATGTATTCTGTTAATTAAGCTGGTGCCCACTGGGCGCGTAGTGAGTGTTGACGTACTGAAAAGTAGTGGTAATTCGGCGTTTGATTTGTCGGCCGTGCAAGCGGTGAAAAGTGTGGAGCAATTTGACGAAGTAAAAGACATGCCGAGAGAGGTCTTTGAGCGCCACTATCGTGAATTTGAATTTCTTTTCAATCCGCAGGATTTGAGACAGTGAGATATAGCTGGATTTTGATTTTTGTATTGAGCCTCTTCGCAACACCGGCGATGGCGAGGCTGACCATCGAGATTACCTCCGGAGTGGACAATCCCACGCCGATTGCAGTGGTGCCTTTCGCCGGCAGTCTCGGACTTTCCGAAGATATTCAGGACATAGTGTCAGCAGACCTGCTGCGCAGCGGATTTTTCCGCCCGATTCCCAAAACGGACATGCTGTCCATGCCGAAGGCCGAAGCGGAAGTGTTCTACCGCGACTGGCGCATGCTCGGCGCGTCCTACTTGGTGATCGGTCAGATGACCAATGTCGGCGGCCGTTATCAATTGCAATTTGAGCTTTACGATGTGCTGTCCCAGCGCAAAGTATTCCAGAAGCAGGTGGCCGGTACCGACAGTCAATTGCGCGATATCGCGCACGCGGTCAGCGATGCTGTGTATGAAGCGATCACCGGAATCCGCGGTGCCTTTAGCACCAAAATTCTGTATGTGGAAGATTTGAAGCGTCCAGGCGCTGGGCGTTATCGCTTGATTTATGCCGACGCCGATGGCGCGCGTGACCGCGTTTTATTCGCTTCGAGCGAGCCGCTGTTATCGCCGGCCTGGTCAAATGATATGAGTAAGGTGGCTTACGTTTCTTTCGAGACGACGCGCCCGGCGATATTTATTCAGGAGCTCGCCACCGGCAAGCGCACGCAGATGACGAATTTTCAGGGCTTGAATGGCGCTCCGGCCTGGTCGCCCGATGATCAGTCGCTGGCGCTGGTGTTGTCGAAAGACGGCAATCCGGAAATCTACACACTGGAAATCGCCACGCGAAAATTGCGCCGTATCACCGATCATTTCGCAATTGATACCGAACCGAATTGGACACACGATGGGAAGTCGCTGATTTTTACTTCCAATCGCGGCGGCAGTCCGCAAATTTATCAAGTGAGCCTGGCTACGGGGCGAGTTGAGCGGCTCACGTTTGAGGGAGACTATAACGCGCGCCCGCGCCTCTCTCCCGATGGCAAAACTCTGATCATGGTGCACCGCCGGGATGGCATTTTCCACATCACATCGCAAGACGTGAAAACTGGTAACATGCGCATCCTGACGGAAACCTGGTTGGATGAATCACCGAGCATCGCGCCAAACGGAGCTATGTTACTATATGCAACGCAGCACCAGAACAAAGGTGTTTTGGCCGCGGTCTCCATGGATGCAGGTGTAAAGTTTCGCTTACCGTCGAAACAGGGGGATGTACGGGAGCCGTCCTGGTCCCCGTTTTCTAAATAACGTTCTTGGGTTTTTACTTATTTCATGCTCACTTGGGAGTGCAAGAAAATGTTGAAGTCACTTAAGTCTTTTGCTGTGTTGGCCGTGGTAATGGGTTTGTTGGTAGGTTGCTCCAGCAACAAACCTGCTGAAGATCCGAATGCTAATGTGGAAGTTGATACCAGCGCTGGTGCCGGCGTAACTCAAAGCACCGTTGACGTAGAGAACGATTTCTCTGCTGTCGCCGGTCTCGCCACTGTTTTCTACTTCGAATTCGACTCAGCTGTGCTGCTGCCTGAAGCTCGCGCTGCTCTGATCGGCCACGCTGAGTACCTGCGTAATGCTTCCAAGTCTGTACGTCTGGAAGGTCACGCGGATGAGCGCGGTACTCGTGAATACAACATGGCTCTGGGTGAGCGCCGCGCTAACGCCGTGCGTGACTTCCTTGTTCTCCAAGGTGTAAGCAGCTCCAAAATCGAAACCGTCAGCTACGGTGAAGAGCGTCCTGCTGTAAGCGGCAGCGGTGAGACCTCCTGGTCTAAAAACCGTCGTGTAGAACTGAGCTATCAATAAGTTCTCGGAAATGTTGAAACACATTTCGGCCGCCATCTTCTTGATGGCGGCGTCTTTTGCAAACGCCCAGGTTCAGATTATCGAATCCCAACCAATTGGCGGACGGTCATCACAACCTGCGCGTTCTGCACCACCGGCAGACGCAGCCGCTCAAGCTGAAGTATTCAATCAGCTGCAGATGTTGCAACAGGAAGTGCTCGAGTTGCGCGGCCTGGTTGAACAACAATCTTTCGAAATTCGCCAACTCAAGCAACAGCGCCTCGACGATTATCTGGATCTTGATCGCCGGGTAAGTCAGCTCGCTAATTCCGCCAGTTCTCGTCCAGTTACTCCTGCCGCTGGTGGCGCTCCGGATGTGCCGCCCATATCAAGCACCAATTCCGAGGTGCCCGCTGACGGCGCTCCCGCCGATGAACTCGCCGCCTACAGAAGTGCGATTGATCTGGTATTGAAACAGCGGGATTTGGATGCAGGTGCCAATGCGCTTCTGCGCTACGTCAATGATTTTCCTTCCGGACATTATTCTGCAAATGCCTATTATTGGTTGGGGCAAATTTATCTGCAGAAAAACGATCAGGAACAATCCAAACGCTGGTTTGAGCGGATGGTGGAACAGTACCCCAATCATCAAAAAACCCCGGAGGCCAAATTTAAATTGGCGCGGGTGTATCACACCGAAGGCAAAACTGCAGAAGCCAAAAAATTAATGCAGGAAGTCGCCCAGTCCGATTCAACGGCCGCTGGTTTGGCCAGAGATTTTCTGCAGCAGAATTTCTAAACGCACGCTGCCCCCTTTTTTATTACCTATTGGTGTCGAGCTGACTGCGATGTCGGAGTCGGCGCCGCTCTCTTGTTATTCAGAGCAATTTTATTTGTCTCAGGTCGCTTCGGTAATTTTTGCCGACGTGTGAAAAAAATACTTTGTTTTTGTTATCTCCGCTGCGACGACGGCTGGATGTAAATTCGCCCGGTCCCTAAGCCATGGCCTGTTATCGGCTGCTGGCTGTCTTAGATCAAAATGCTAGAAGTTGGCATGAGATACGCTAGACTTGGTTTTTAGAGCCCCTCCCTGACAACTTTAAAAACGAAAACCATTGGTGGTGAAGACTTTATGGACAACTTAGATAAGTTGTTTTACTGGCGTGGTATTGCTGACGAATATCACAACTATCGGGGCGAGAGAGTTGCTGTGTCACTGGAAAACCGCCGCCGCCTGCTGCAGGCGATGGGGGTCGATACAGATTCTCCTGAGGTCGTCGCGAAACAAGCATATGCTCTCGATATCGAGCCCTGGCGCACCTGGTTCCCGCCGCTGCTCATGACCGATGCCGGTGAGCGCTCCCAGTTTTCCATCAACCTCATGCCGGATGATTTGCAGAAAAAATTCTATTACGAGATTTTTCTGGAATCCGGGGGCGCCCGCAGTGGCGAATTTATTCCCGCTCAATGCCCGGAGGTGGGCGATTACCTGTATGAGGGCATTCGCTACACTCGACGCGCCATTGAGGTGCATGAGCTTCCGATTGGCTATCACCGCCTGCGTGTCACCCAAGTGGACGATGCCAGCAGAACCAAGGAGACCCAACTGGTAGTGGCACCGGCCCAGGCGTATACCCCGGATTGGGTGGTGCAGGGCAAGCGTCCCTGGGGCATCATTGTTCAGCTTTATACTTTGCGCTCCGCGCGCAACTGGGGCATTGGCGATTTCACTGATCTGCGCACCTTGATCACCGAAGCGGCCGATGCCGGCGCTGACATGATCGGCCTCAATCCTCTTCACGCCTTGCGTTCGCCGATCGAAAATCACTGCAGTCCCTACAGTCCTTCCGACCGACGCTTTCTCAATCCGCTTTATATAGATCCAGAAATCGAACCGGAATACGTCAAAAAAACCGCTGACATTTTGCCGATCCTGGTGCGTTTGCGCGCGCAGGATAAAGTGGCTTACGCCGCGGTTTACAGCACCAAAATGGCAGTATTTAGGGAAATGTACGCCATCTTCGTGGCCAACGAATTGGATAAAAATACGCCCCGCGCGCAGAAATTTCGCAAATTTGTGCGCGAGGCTGGCGCGGCTTTACAGGATTTTTGCTTGTATCAGGTATTGGCGGAAACCACCGGCCAACAGATCGATCAACTCGACGCCGCCGCCAAACAGGATGCCGTTAATCGGTATGCGGAACGCATTCAGTTTCACGCGTATTTACAGTGGCTCGCCGATCACCAGTTGGAAACCTGTCAGCGCCACGCCCGCGACAAAGGTATGAAGTTGGGATTGATGCGCGACCTCGCGGTGGGCGCCGATGGCGGCGGGGCGGAAGTGGCTACCAATCTGCAATTGTTCTGCCGCTCCGCGGCGGTGGGTGCGCCGCCCGACCCGCTGGCGGAAAAAGGCCAGAACTGGGGCTTGCCGCCCATGGATCCCGCAACGCTGCGAGCCACCGGTTTTGCCCATTTTATTAACCTGTTGCGCGCTAACATGGCACACTGCGGCGCTCTGCGTATCGACCACGCCATGGCGCTGATGCGCTTGTGGTGGTGTCCTCCCGGACAGACAGCCGACTACGGAGCCTATATTTATTACCCGTTCCGCGAGATGCTCGGGCTGTTGCGTTTGGAAAGTGTGCGCAACCGCTGCTTGGTCATCGGCGAGGACATGGGCGTAGTGCCCTCGGAATTCCGTGAGGCGTTGGTGCGTTCGAATATTTTCACCAACAAACTGTTTTATTTTGAAAAGCTGCAGGATGGGCGCTTCCGCCCGGCGGAGGAATACGAACCGCGGGCGTTGGCGATGTTAACCAACCACGATGTGCCGACCATCGCCAGCTGGTGGGTGAGTTCCGATCTGCAGTTACGTCAGCGCCTGAATCTGCTGGAAGAGGGCGTGGATTATGAAGAGGTCCTGGTGCAGCGCGATATGGAAAAATTGCGCCTGCTCGAGTGGCTGGAAAATCAGGGCCTGGTGAAGCGCGATCAGTTTGCCACTCTGCTGGCGGAGCCTATGCATCACACCTTCGCCGCAACGCTGCTGCAAGGGGTGAGCCGGTGCGCGTCCCAGTTGTTCGTCATCCAGTTGGAGGACCTCGAACTGTTGGAGGACCCGGTCAACGTGCCGGGAACGAGTTATCAATATCCGAACTGGCAGCGCAAGTTGGCGGTGCCACTCGAGATGCTGTTTTCGGAAGAGCGTGTGCAGTCTCTGCTGCGCGCGATTGCTTTGGCGCGCGGTTGAGCCGGCGCCGTTAAATTAACAACAATCCGCAGAGCACCCCTTGGCGGCGAGCGTCATGCGGAGGCGGAACCCGGTGGCGTGTGGCTCGCCACTACTGCCGCTTATGTGGTGGGTTCATTGCTCGGCGGGATAAAAACGATAAGGAAACCAGATCGTGAAAAACGACTTGATTCTGCTGTCCCCATCCCAGCTCGATTCTCTTATTTATTCCGAATGTGACGATGTATTTGCGCTCCTGGGCCTGCATGAGTGGGGCCCAGGGCAATATGTGTTGCGCGCGTTTTTGCCCGGCGCATCCCGGGTCGAAGTTATTGCCGCGTCTAGCGATGATCTTCTGGGCGAACTCGCGCTGATGCGCGACGGCGTATTTGCCGGACTGATCGCCGCCGACTCGCGTTTTACTTACCGCCTGCGTGTGCACTATGGCGATTATGTGGAAGTGCGCGAAGATCCTTATCGCTTCGGCACCACCATCGGTGAAATGGATTTGTACCTGTTCGGCGAGGGCCGCCATGAACGCCTGTACGATTGGCTGGGTGCGCACGTGATGGAAGTGGACGGCGTTCCCGGAGTGCGGTTTGCCGTTTGGGCACCCAACGCTCGCAGAGTATCGGTGGTGGGGGAGTTCAACTTCTGGGACGGCCGCCATCACATGATGCGCAAACATATTCCCAGCGGCATTTGGGAGATCTTTATCCCGCATCTAAACGTCGGCACTCTCTACAAATACGAAATTAAAACCCGCGATGGCCACCTGTTGCCGCAAAAATCCGACCCGCTGGGATTCGCCGCCGAGCGACCGCCGCAAACGGCTTCCAAGGTGGTGGATACGCGGGATTATGTCTGGGGCGATACCGGTTGGATGAGCAATCGCCGGCACCAGTCCGCCCTTGATAAGCCCATCAGTATTTACGAGGTGCATTTAGGTTCCTGGCGGCGCAACCCGCAAAATCCGCAGGAATATCTGACCTATCGCGAGCTTGCCGAGCAGCTCATTCCCTATGTACTGAATATGGGCTTTACCCATATTCAGCTGATGCCAATCAGTGAATATCCCTTCGACGGCTCCTGGGGTTATCAGCCGGTGGGCCTCTACGCGCCCACTTCACGCTTCGGCGGTCCGCAGGATTTCATGCACTTTGTCGATGCCTGTCACCAGGCGGGACTCGGGGTGCTGATCGATTGGGTGCCCGGACATTTCCCCTCCGACGGCCACGGTCTTGCGCGGTTCGACGGCACACCCTTGTACGAGCACGCAGACGATCGCCAGGGTTTCCACCCGGACTGGAACACCTATATCTACAACTACGGTCGCTGTGAGGTAGCCAACTTCCTCTTTGCCAACGCGCTGTTTTGGCTCGAACGCTTTCACGTGGACGGCCTGCGGGTGGATGCGGTGGCGTCCATGCTGTATCTGGATTACAGCCGAAAACACGGCGAGTGGATTCCCAATGCCTACGGCGGCCGGGAAAATCTGGAAGCGATCGATCTGCTCAAGCGCGTCAACCAGAAAGTCTACGAGCGCTTCCCGGACATCATGATGATCGCCGAGGAATCCACCGCCTGGCCGGGGGTGTCCCATCCCGTGCACGCGGGTGGTCTGGGGTTCGGCTACAAGTGGAACATGGGCTGGATGAACGACAGTCTGCGTTACATGGGAAACGATCCAATCCATCGCCAATACCACCATCACGACCTGACGTTCAGTCTGCTCTACGCCTTCAATGAGAATTTCATTTTGCCGCTGAGCCACGATGAGGTGGTGCACGGCAAGCGCTCGCTGCTGGATAAAATGCCCGGCTCAGGCGAGCAGAAGTTTGCCAACCTGCGTGCCTATTACACCTTTATGTGGACGCACCCCGGGAAAAAACTGCTGTTTATGGGCGGCGAATTCGCCCAAGGGGTTGAGTGGAATCACAATGTCAGCCTGGACTGGCATTTGCTGGATGTCCACTATCACCAAGGCGTTCAGCGTCTGATCCAGGATTTAAATCGCCTTTACCGCGAATGCCCGCAGTTGCATCGCCACGATTGCGATCCACAAGGCTTTGAGTGGGTGGATGCGGATGATCGGCATAACTCGGTTTTTGCCTTTATTCGCAAAGCAGAGGGTTGTGCACCGCTGCTGATTGTGGCCAATATGACGCCCGTTTTGCGTGAAGGTTATCGCGTGGGTGTGCCGGCCGCGGGTTACTACCGGGAGCTACTCAATACCGACGCCCGCTATTACGGCGGTGGCGACTGCGGCAACGGCGGCGGCTGTATCGCCGAGTCGCAGGAGATGCACGGCCGGCCCTGGTCGATCAGCATGACCATCCCGCCCCTGGCCACGCTGGTGTTCACGCTTGAATAAATCGTTTTTGCCGACGTATTTTCCGGCCCTGTGCCGCCCCGCCGCTGCGGTGGGAGCCGGCGGCAGAGCAGTCTGATGAGGTTTCGATTGGCGACACTATGGCGTTTACCATAAAAGAAGGTGCGGCCTATCCCCTTGGCGCCACCCCGACGGAGGGTGGTGTCAACTTCGCTTTGTTTTCACAACATGCCCAAAAGGTTGAGCTCTGCCTGTTCGACGACGCGGGCGAGAAAGAAGTAGCGCGGCTAACCCTGCCAGCCCAGACCGATCACGTATGGCACGGCTGGGTGGAAGGTTTGGCCCCCGGCGCGCTCTACGGCTACCGGGTGCATGGGCCTTTTCAGCCCCAGACCGGCCATCGCTTCAACCCCCACAAGTTATTGCTCGACCCTTACGCGAAGGCCATCAAAGGCAATTTCGTCTGGGGCGATGAGCACTACGCGTACAACCTGAAAGATCCCAGCCTGGATTTTTCCTTCGATCGCAGTGACAACGCCGCCAAGATGCCCAAGGCGGTGGTGGTGGAGCCGGGAGAGCCGCCCCGTCCTTTGGAGAGACCGATCCCCTGGCAGGAGACCGTCATCTACGAGCTGCATGTCAAAGGCTTCACCAAGCTGAACGAGCTGTTGCCCGCGCATTTGCGCGGCACCTACGCCGGCTTGGGGAGCGAGCCGGTGATCCGCTACCTGCAGGAACTCGGCGTCACCAGCATCGAACTTTTGCCCGTCCACTACTTCATCGACGAACACTTCCTGATCAAGCGCAACCTGGTGAATTACTGGGGCTACAACACCCTCAACTTTTTCACCCCGCACCCCGCCTATATGGCCGGCGACGATCCGGCGGAGTTCAAACAGATGGTCAGCAACCTGCACGCCGCCGGCATAGAGGTGTTGCTGGATGTGGTGTACAACCACACGGCGGAGGGCAATCACCTGGGGCCGACCCTCAGTTTCCGCGGTATCGACAACTGCTCCTATTACAGTCTGCTCAGCCAGGATCCGCGCTTTTATGTGAACGACACCGGCTGCGGCAACACCTTCAACGTCAAACACCCGCGGGTGTTGCAGATGGTGATGGACAGCCTGCGCCACTGGGCGACGGAGATGGGGGTGGACGGTTTCCGCTTTGATTTGGCGCCGGTGCTCGGCCGCGAGATCCACGGCTTTGATCCGGCGGGCGGATTTTTCGACTGCGTGCGCCAGGATCCGGTGCTCAACACCAAAAAACTTATCGCCGAGCCCTGGGACATAGGCCCGGGCGGCTACCAGCTCGGCCATTTCCCGCCGGGCTGGGCGGAGTGGAACGACCGCTACCGCGACACGGTGCGGCGCTACTGGCGCGGCGATCCGGGCATCATGCCGGAGTTCGCCCGCCGCCTGCACGGCTCCAGCGACCTGTTCGAACACTCGGGGCGCAAACCCTCGAACACGGTCAATTTCGTCACCAGTCACGACGGTTTCACCCTGCGCGACCTGGTGAGCTACAGCCAGCGCCACAACCACGCCAATAAAGAGCAGAACAACGACGGCCATCACGCCAATTTCAGTCATAACTTCGGTGTGGAAGGCCCAACCAAAAACGAGCGCATCGATGCTCTGCGGTTCCGCCAGCAGCGCAATTTTCTCGCGACCCTGTTGCTGAGCCAGGGCACGCCCATGCTGCTCGCTGGGGATGAACTCGGGCGCACCCAGCAGGGCAACAACAACGCCTATTGCCAGGACAACGAAATCAACTGGCTGAACTGGTCCGAGCTGCAGCAGCAACATTGGAACCTGCGCGAATTCGTCCGCAACGTTATCCGCGTGCGGCGGGAGTTTCCCCTGCTGCGCAGCCCGTTCTTTATCCACAAACCGGAGGAACAGGTCGTCCAGGCCGGCTATAACATTCACTGGCTCAACAAAAACGGCATGCCCATGAAAGACAACGAGTGGGCCAACGGCGAGGAATTCTGCCTCGGCTGGATGCTGGAATCGGTGGTCAACTCCCGTTGTGTCCACTGTCTGTTGAGCCTGTTCAACGCCAGCGACAAACCGGTGAATTTTCAGCTGCCCGCCGGCTGGTATTGGGTGGCGCTGCTGGATACGGCAGCCAACGACGGCCTGCCGGTAGAGCGCTATGTGGAGCTGGAAAAAGCGCTGGTGGTGGAAGAGAAGGCGATGATCGTGCTGTACGGTCTGTCCAGCCAGTGCGATTGGCAGGCGGATCCGCTGCTGGTGCAACATCCGGATTCCACGCGCAAGGTTTAACACCTAAGCACAAGGTTTAAGCAAAAGCAGTGAAAGCCGCACCGGCCGGTCGCGCGTGGCGGAGTCCTTAAGTATCGAGAGAGGAATCTTGGTCATGATTTCATTAGACAATCCTTTTCCCGCGGACTCGGATTCGGGTCTGGTGGTTACGGATCTCCAAAAGCACTACAACATCACCCTCGGGCGTTTCGACAACGAACAGTTGCCGAGCTTTTTGCTGCTCGCCCTCTCTCTCACTGTGCGCGACCGCCTGATGGAGCGCTGGCGCGACACCCGCCTGCAGGAGCTGCGCGGCAATCCAAAGCGGGTGTTTTATCTGTCCCTGGAATTTCTGCTCGGCCGCACCCTCAGCAATGCGGTGATGAATCTGGGTATCGACAAGGAGGTGACTGCGGCGCTGCGAGCTTACGGTACAACGTTGGAGGAGCTGCGCCAGAACGAACTTGACGCCGGTCTCGGCAACGGCGGCCTGGGACGCTTGGCGGCGTGCTTTCTCGACAGCTGCGCGACCCTCGGCCTGCCGGTCACCGGCTACGGCATCCGCTATGAATACGGCATGTTCCACCAGCGCATCGAGCAGGGGCGCCAGGTGGAGTACCCGGACCACTGGCTGCGCGAAGGCAACCCCTGGGAAATCGAACGCCCTGAACTCACCCGCCGGGTGAAGTTTTACGGCTACACCGAGTTTTACACCAACGACCGCGGGCGCAAATGCGCGCGCTGGAGCGGCACCAACGACGTGCTTGCCGTGCCCTACGATGTGCCCATTCCAGGTTATGCCAATGGTGTGGTGAATACCTTGCGCCTGTGGAAAGCGGCGGCCACTGATGAATTCGATCTGGAGGAATTCAACGCGGGTGATTACACCGAGGCGGTGGCGGCGAAAAATCAGGCCGAGCAGATCACCATGGTGCTCTACCCGAACGACAGCAGCGAAAACGGCAAGGAGCTGCGCCTGCGCCAGCAGTATTTCCTCGCCTCTGCGAGCTTGCAGGATGTGATCGCCGACTGGACCACTCACCACGGGGAAAACTTCAGCGAATTTGCCAGCAAACACTGTTTCCAGCTCAACGATACCCACCCGACTCTGGCCGTCGCCGAATTGATGCGCCTGCTGCTCGACGAATATTTTCTCGAGTGGGATGCGGCTTGGCGCATCACCACCGCCACCATGGCCTACACCAACCACACTCTGCTGCCGGAGGCGCTGGAGCGCTGGCCGGTGCGCATGATGAAGGAATTGCTGCCGCGCCTGCTCGACATCATCTACGAAATCAACGCCCGCTTCCTCGCTGAAGTGGCCCTGCGCTGGCCCGGCGACACTCAGCGGCAGCAGCGTATGTCGTTGATTGAAGAGGGCGGCGAACCCCACGTCCGTATGGCCTATCTCGGCATCGTCGGCAGCTTTTCCGTCAACGGCGTGGCGGCGCTGCACTCCAATTTGTTGAAGCGCGGCTTGTTCCGCGATTTCTACGATTTATGGCCGGATAAATTCAACAACAAAACCAACGGCGTTACGCCTCGGCGTTGGTTGGCGCACAGCAATCCGCAGCTCGGCGAGCTTATAAATGAAGCCGTGGGCGACGGTTGGCTCACCGATCTGGAAAAAATCAGCAAGCTGAAGGAGTTCGTCAATGACAGTGCGTTCTGTCAGCGCTGGTACAAGATCAAGCAACAAAACAAAGCCGCGCTGAGCCACTTGGTTCACAAAGAGTGTGGCGTGTGTTTTGATACGGACTACATGTTCGATGTGCAGGTAAAGCGCATTCACGAGTACAAGCGCCAATTGCTCAACGTCCTGCACATCATTCATTTGTACGACCGTATCAAACGCGGCGATGCCGCCAAAATGAAACCTCGTTGTGTTTTGATCGGCGGCAAGGCGGCACCCGGTTACGCCCTGGCAAAATTGATCATCAAGCTGATCAACAATGTCGCCGCAGTGGTCAACGCGGATACCTCGGTAAAACATTTATTACAGGTGGTGTTTTTGCCGAATTATCGGGTGTCGAGCATGGAAATCATCTGTCCGGGCACGGACCTCTCGGAGCAGATTTCCACGGCCGGCAAAGAGGCGTCGGGCACCGGCAATATGAAGTTCATGATGAACGGTGCCGTGACCATCGGCACTTACGACGGCGCCAATATCGAAATTCTGGATGCCGCCGGCGGCGAGAATTTTTTCCTGTTCGGTTTGCGGGTGGAAGATATTCCCGCTTATCGCGCGGCGCACCGGCCGAACCAGATTATCGAGCACGATGAAGATCTGAAAAGGGTCATGCAGTTGCTGGAATGCGGACATTTCAGTTTATTTGAACCCGGAATTTTTGATCCTGTAGCCGCAGCAATTCGCAGGGACGATGACCCCTGGATGGTGGCGGCGGATTTCCGCAGTTATGTGGAAGCCCAGAAAAAAGCGGCGGAAACCTATCAGGATCGCACCGCATGGACACGCATGAGTATTTTGAACGCGGCGGCGAGCGGACGCTTTTCCAGCGACCGCACGATTCGAGAATATGCCCGCGATATCTGGCAGATAATTTGAAACCCTAAACTTCAATTTTCATTAAAAAGCAGGTCTGCAATGGATAAACCCTTGGAACACCCCAATCCGCGTTTCGTCAGCCGTCTGACCAAAGACACGCTCGCCCTGATTCTGGCGGGCGGCCGCGGCAGCCGCCTCTACGAGCTCACGGATTGGCGCGCCAAACCCGCGCTGTATTTCGGTGGCAAATTCCGCATCATCGATTTTCCACTTTCCAACTGCATTAATTCCGGCATTCGCCGCGTGGGGGTGTTGACGCAATACAAAGCGCACTCGCTGATCCGCCATATTCAAGTGGGCTGGAGCCACTTCAAACGCGAACTCGGTGAATATGTGGAAGTGCTGCCGGCATCGCAGCGCAATTCTCCGAACTGGTACCAGGGCACTGCGGATGCGCTTTATCAGAACGTGGACATTATCCGCGCCGCCAATCCGAAATATGTGATGGTGCTGTCCGGCGATCACGTGTATCAAATGGATTACGGCAATATTCTGGCGTACCACGTGGAGAATAAAGCCAAACTCACGGTTTCCTGCTTGGAAGTGCCGGTGGAAGAAGCGGCGGGCGCTTTCGGCGTTATGTCCGTTGACGAGCAGGACCGCGTTTTGCGTTTCGACGAAAAACCCGCAGTGCCGACGCCGGTGCCGGGCAATCCGGGCGTCTGCCTCGCCTCTATGGGCAACTATATTTTCGATACCGAATATCTGCTCGAGCTCTTGGAAAAAGACGCCAATACCGAAGGTTCGGATCACGATTTCGGTAAAGATATTATTCCGTCCATTATCGACAGCGGCGACGTTTACGCTTTCCGCTTCCGCGACCAAGCGGGCAATCAAGCTTACTGGCGCGATGTGGGAACTCTGGATGCATTCTGGGAAGCGAATATGGAATTGGTATCGCCGACACCGTCGCTCAACCTTTACGATCACCAGTGGCCTATCTGGACTTATCAAACCCAATTGCCGCCGGCGAAATTCGTTTTTGATGATGATGATCGCCGCGGTTACGCCGTGGATTCCATGGTGTCCGGTGGGTGCATTATTTCCGGCGGCACCGTGCGCAAATCGCTGCTGTTCTCCGACGTGCGCATCCATTCCTACACGCTGATCGAAGAATCCGTATTGCTACCGGAAGTGCAGGTGCATCGCTATGCCAAAGTGAAACGCGCCATTATCGACCGCGCCTGCGAAATTCCCCGCGGTATGGAAATTGGCGTCGATCACGAACAAGACCGGGCGAGAGGTTTCCGCGTGACGAAAAGAGGTATCACTCTTGTGACGCGAGAAATGCTCGGCCAGCGCGGTGGCGCACTCTGATCGCTGAGTATTAAATAACAAATGAACGGGAACCTGAGAGTCAAAAAGCAGGTTCCCTTTTTTATGCGCCAATGAAATGTAACGGCGCGCTATTAATAAGTATGTGAGTCATGACAATTCATAAAACCATCTTAATGGTGGCGGCGGAAAACGATGCGCTGCCCAATGCAAAAGTCGGCGGTATCGGCGACGTGGTGCGCGATCTGCCCAAAGCGCTGGCGGCGCAGGGCTGCACCGTGCACGTGATTATTCCCTCCCACGGATTTTTACAGCGCACCGCGGCGCGGGAAGCGGCGGTTTTTCCTGTATTGTTCGGCGATGGCGTCGAGCAGGTAAAAATTTATCGTTGGGATGCGCAGGACGTAGAACCGGGCACAGCGAGTGTGCAGCAGTGGGTGCTGGATCATCCGGGATTTTACCCCTGCGGCGCCGGCCAGATTTATTGCAACGATGGCAATGACCGGCCGTTTGCATCCGATGCCGGCAAATACGCACTGTTTTGCGCGGCGGTAGGGCAGGCGGTATTGAATGAATGTTTTGGCCATGTCGATATTTTGCATCTGCACGACTGGCACGCCGCAGTGTTGGCGGTACTGCGCGAATACGATCCGCATTACGCGCGCCTTAAAAATATGCGCACGGTTTATTCGATTCACAATTTATCGCTGCAAGGCGTGCGTCCGTTGCGCAGTGATGCTTCCGCGCTGGAGACCTGGTTTCCGCGTCTGCAATACGATCAGGCGGTGATCTGTGATCCGCGCGTAACTCATTGTTTCAACCCCATGCGCGCAGCTATCGCATTGGCTGACAAGGTGCACGCGGTATCGCCCACCTACGCGCAGGAAATACAACGCCCGAGTCAAAGGGCGCTGCATATTTACGGCGGAGAGGGCTTGGAAACCGATTTGGTGGCGGCGGCCAAACAAAATCGCCTGGAAGGTATTCTCAACGGCTGCGAATATCCGGAGGGTGCGGAATACGCGAAGCTCACTAAAGCGCGTTTGATGGCAATTATTGATGAGGCGCTGCTGCACTGGGTCGCCAAAAGCGCGGTGATGTTGAGCGTGCACTGGATCGCCCGAGAGCGCCTGCAGCAGTGGTGCGCGAAACGCGAGCGCGGCTTGTTGATCACCGCCGTCGGCCGCGTTACCGAACAAAAAGTGCGGCTGCTGCGCCACCCAGTGAATTACGCCGGTAAAACGCAACCGGTGTTGCGCCATCTGTTGGAAATGCTCGGCGATAAAGGTGTGTTTTTGATGCTCGGTAGCGGTGATCCCGATTACGAAAAATTCCTGCAGGAAGTCAGCGCTTATTGCCCGAATTTTATTTTTCTGCGCGGCTATTCCGATGAACTCTCCCGCGCGCTCTACAGCTCCGGCGATTTATTTGTGATGCCGAGCTCCTTTGAGCCCTGCGGCATCAGCCAGATGCTTGCCATGCGCGCCGGCCAGCCCTGCCTGGTCCACGGCGTCGGCGGTTTGAACGATACCGTGATCGACGGCGTAAGCGGCTTTGTCTTCCGTGGCGCCAACGGCGACGAGCAAGGCATACGCATGTTGGAATGCTTCCGCGAAATTCTGGCGATGCAGGAGGAAAATCCAAAAAAACTGCAATCCATCGGCAAAGCCGCCGCAAAAGCGCGGTTTACCTGGGAAGCGGTGGCAGAGGAATATCTGCAAAAACTTTATTAAATGCACAGGGGCGCCGATCGGCGCCCCACTAATAAACTTATGCAAACCGGCTGCGCGCGCTCCTGGCGCGGCAGCGGGGATGAGTACGATCAGGCGTGTTTGGACGATGCCGCGGATTTTCCTGCCGCGCTCTCTTTACGCCGTGCCGCAGCGCACATCACCCAGAGAGTGAACAGCGGGATCAGCAGCGGAAACAGGTAGGGATGCAGAATACTCACCACAATCAGCCCCACCAACGCCATGGCGCCCAGCAGAATCAAACCCCAGCCTGAAGTGATCATATAAGTGATAAACAGGGCCACGGCAAAAATAGCGGTGGCAACCACCAGGGTATTCATGCCGCTGAAAATGCTTTTAAGGGGCGCGCCTAATTGCGCGGGATTGATGTACATAGCGGGTGACAGAACATACCAAGCCAACGCGAGTATTGCGACGTAAATCATTAAGCGGATGGGTTTTTGCACCTTGAGTCTCCTATATATCACGGCGCCTGTGGCGCTCATTATGGGTTCGAAACGCAGCGTAATACTGAGTATTCCGCACGAGCAGAAGCCACTACGTATTGTTTCGCAACAATCAAAATCGGGTGATACAGCGGGAAAAACAATCGAACGCAAAGCCAGTGATTATTATTTATTGTGTTAACAGTATAGATACTTTTGGCTAAAGCAACGCTCAATTATCCGGCTAATTTTGCACCAGAAGGCGCAAAAAGCCGCAGTATTTAACCACCGCCGCCGGCGGAAAACAACTGACCATAGACGGCAAAGGTTATTTTGTAAGCAAAATAAATGGGAAATCTGCGCTAGCGGTATGAAGGTGATGAAAAAATAAACGCTGATTGCAGCCGTATAACCGGTTTAAACTCGGCCTTTTTGCAGCACTCCCACCGCCAGGGTGGCGGCGGAGGTGCGATTTTCCACTCCGATTTTTTTAAACAGTTGTTCGAGATGTTTATTAATTGTGCGGGGACTTAAATCTAAAATTTGGGCAATTTCCCGATTGGTTTTGCCCCTGGCCACCCACAACAGCACTTCCGCCTCCCGGCTGGTAACGGCAAAACGCTGTTTCAGTTGCTCGCATTCATCGCTCTCGTTTTCATTAATCAGCCGCAATAAATATTCGTCGTCGCTGATGCTACCCACCAACATCCATTTTAAGGCGGTGCCCGCTGCGACCATCTGCAATTGGCCACCTTCCGGGGGATTGTGTTTCAGCCAATGGCTGATCGGTTCGGCGAGCTGCAATTGCCCCCAGCCGCCGGGGCACAAGCGCTCCAGATAATGATTCACCTGCGGCGTCGCCCAGCGCAGCTCACCGCGCCGACTGACCGCGCAGAGATTTTGCCCGGCGCTGTCGAGAGCGGTTTGGGCGCTGAGGGTAGTGCGCGCGTTATTGAGATGTACCTTGATGCGCGCAATCAATTCCAGCGGGTTGATCGGTTTGGTCACATAGTCCACACCGCCGGCGGCNAAACCTTTGACGATGCTGTCGGTNTCGGCGAGGCCGGTCATAAAAATCACCGGNATATTTTGCAATTCCAGATCNCGCTTTAAATGCTCACAGGTGGAAAAGCCGTCCATATTCGGCATTACNGCATCGAGCAAAATAATATCCGGATTCATTTTGCGCGCTATGTTGAGCGCCTGACGTCCCTCCAAGGCGACCAGTGTGGTCATGCCGGCCTGTTCGAGTGCATCGTTTAACATGCCCAGAGTCTCCGGTGAATCATCCACCACCAGGACCAGATTGTGCGAAGAATTCAAATTCATAAAAACATCATGTAATGAATGGATTTTTGCCTCAGCGCAGCGCGCGAATGGTTTTCATCAAACCATCCAAATCGACGCGATCGGCGTAATGGCGAAAATGTTGCACAAGTTGCATGTTGGCGGTTCGCTGTTCCTCCATGCGATTAATCAGTTCGCGAATTTTGCCGAGCGCCCCCACCTCCGCCCAGCCAACCAGTTCGTCGAGAATGTCATCATTGGGTAAATGAGTAATGTTAAGCGGCGCCGGTGCCGTGATAGTCCCCGGCTCATAACGCCAGGTCAGATCCAGATGTTGACCGAGTTTTTCCAGCAGATTTTCCAGGCGCACCGGTTTGATCAGATAACTGTCATAACTTGGATGGGATTCCACCGGCGGCGCGTCCTCGTTGGCGTTGGCGGAGACCATAATAATCGGCTGCTTGAAATTCATCGCGCGCAGCGCCGCTGCCAATTGCGGACCATCCATGCCGGGCATACGCCGGTCAATTAAAAATGCGTCCGGCGAAAAGGTGTGAATAACATTCAAACAGGCTTCCGCATCCGGCACTTCCACCACCACAAATCCCAATGGGTTGAGCAGATCCTGCATCAGTCCGCGATGCGCGGCGTCGTCATCGACCACCAACAGCGAACGTTTGGTTCCCACATAACCGTAAATTTTTTTGATTTTTGCCGCTTCGGCTTGCCGCTGAAAAACCCGCGCCAGCATCAGCCAAACCGAAAATGTGGTGCCGCCGTCTTCGTTGGCGGTAACCGTCAAATCGCCGCCCATAATGTCCACCAATAATTTGGTGATGGTTAATCCCAAACCTGTGCCACTGACGGCGGGTCTGCCGGGCAGCCGGATGCGTTCGAAAGGTTTAAAAATCCGCTCCAATTCACTTTCCGGTATACCCACACCCGTGTCGCGCACGCGAATTTCCGCTACCTGATTGCGATACCGAATGCTCAACTCAACCTCGCCCATGGGGGTGAATTTCACCGCGTTGGATAACAGATTGATCAGAATCTGGCGCACGCGCTTTTCGTCGCCCTGCACCAAGTCCGGCAATTGGGTTATGCGTTGATAATGGAAGTTCAAACCTTTTTCCAATGCCTGCAATCTGAACATATCGACGATTTGATTCATCATCGCATTCAGATTGAAGACGTCTTTTTGAATTTCCAAGCGACCGGCTTCGATCTTGGAAATATCCAACAATCCTTCAATCAAGTCTGTGAGATGCTCCGCACTGCGCTGAATCACTTTGACCTGATGTTTTTTTTGCAAGGGAATTTGTTCATCCTGATCGAGCAGCTGCGCATAACCGAGAATCGCATTTAGTGGTGTGCGCAATTCATGGCTGATACCGGTGAGATAGCGGCTTTTGGCATTGTTGGCGGCTTCGGCATTTTCCTTGGCGCGCTGCAATGCCAGATCGGTTTTTTTGTGCGCGTCGATTTCTTCCACCAGCAAGCGGTTCTGCCGTTGCGATTCCTCTTCGGCGACTATGCGGCTTTCGTGGGCGAGCACAAATAGCCAGGAGATAACCCCCGCCACAATCATCAAAATAAAAAAGACTTTCCACAGAGTTTGCGATAAAAATTCATTGATAGCGGGAAAGTTGGTAATGGAATTGGCATAAATCAGCGATAACAGAATTCCCGTCACGCCAGCGACTACACACAGCAGCGCCAGAAAATTCACCAAACGTATATTGATATAGTCGCCCAGACCGCGCGGTACTATGCGTTGCAATAAACGCGTAAATTCTTCGCTGAAACTGTTGTGGGTTTTGCAGGCGTCGCGGCAGCGGGAGTCCAGCGAGCAGCACAGCGAACAAATCGCGCCGTCATAGGCGGGGCAGAACGCCATATCGTGGCGCTCGTACATGTTCTCGCAGATTTCGCAGCGGATCGCCGCATCGGAGGTAATAATCGACGGCTCCCGGGCGATATAAAAACGCCCGCGGGTAACAACCGCAATCAACGGCACCATAATAAATGCGCAGGCGAGGGCAATAAAATGCGCGAGTGCCTGGGCATAAATTCCGAATAATCCCAGATAGGCCAAAATACCCACCAACGATGCAGAGACCATAGCGCCCACGCCCACGGGATTGATGTCATATAAGTGCGCGCGCTTGAATTCGATATGTTTGGGGCTGAGGCCGAGGGGTTTATTGATCACCAGATCCGCCACCAGCGAACCCACCCAAGCTACCGCCACTATGGCATAAACGCTGAGCGTTTTTTCAAAGGCGTGATAAACGCCCAGCTCCATCAGCANTANCGCAATACACACATTNAATACCAGCCAGACCACCCGNCCGGGGTGGCTGTGGGTGAGGCGGGAAAAGAAATTCGACCANGCAATGGAGCCGGCATAGGCATTGGTTACATTAATTTTCAGCTGCGACAAAATCACAAAAATGCCAGCGAGCAACAGCGCGGCATTGGGCGAATTGGTGAGATAGGAAAAGGCGATGGTATACATCACCGTGGGATCGGCGGCGTCTAGCGCGGAGACGCCCTGGGAAATTGCAATATAAGCGAGAAAAGAACCGGCTAATAATTTCAGCATGCCGATAATAATCCAGCCGGGTCCGCCGGCCAGCAACGCGAGCCACCAGGAGCGGCTGTTGCTTTGTGACTTGGTCGGCAAAAAGCGCAGAAAATCCACCTGTTCACCAATTTGCGCCACCAGCGCGAACATCACCGATGTGGCCGCGCCGAATAACAAAATATTAAAACCGCGATCCCCGTTTTGGTGCGTGGATTCGTAAGAGGCCCAATCTTCGATCATGGGAAAATCGGAAATCAGGATCACCGCCAACGGCAAAATTTGCAGCACCAGCCAAAGTGGTTGCGTCCACAATTGAAATCGGCTGATAAAGGTAATCCCGTGAAATACCAACGGGATCACAATTACGGAACTGATCACATAGCCCCAGGCCAGGGGCAAGCCGGTCAGCAACTCCAGCGCCTTCGCCATAATGGCGGCTTCCAGCGCGAAAAAAATAAATGTGAAGGAGGCGTAAATTAACGAGGTCGCCGTCGATCCGATATAACCAAAACCCGCACCGCGGGTGAGTAGATCTATATCCACTCCGTAACGGCTGGCGTAATAACAAATCGGCACGCCCGCCATAAAAATCAGCAGGCTCACCACCATAATCGCGCTCACCGCATTAGTGGTGCCGTAGCTCAAGGTAATCGCCCCGCCTATGGCTTCCAGAGCCAAAAAAGAAATCGCCCCCAAGGCGGTATTCGCCACTTTGGCTAGCGACCAACGGCGCGAACCATTGGCGGTAAAACGCAGTGCGTAATCTTCCAGCGTCTGGTTATTTACCCACTGGTTATAACTGCGGCGGATGCGAAAGATTTGCTGTATAGCCGCCATTAACGAATTCTCAAACGACTGATTGAATTTTTGGAGGGATGAAAACGGCAGCTTGCACGAGCTGTGCCGGGCTCTGCGCGCATCATTGCTTTATTGCGCGTATTACCACCAGCTTTTTTTGTGCTCTATACGTCATTTGACGTAGGTGCGGTGAACATTCGTCGCATAGGCGAGCGCAGCGCCTTCCACAACAATGCCCCGCAGAACGTTGATATTGCGAGAGGGCAAACAGTATGACGATGCAGTTGAAGGTAACTCAGCGCCGCTTGGCGTTTATGCAGACATTCTCGCGGCGCTGGTTGGCGAAAGCCGGCCTTGCCGTGTGTGCGGGCTGGATATTGGGCGCGGGGGCGGAGGTGAACACCACCGGCCTTGCGGTAACGGATAAAGAGGTGACGGTGGGTATTCTCCACTCAGTTACCGGCACCATGGCCATCAGTGAAACCGGCTCGGTGCAAGCGGAAAAACTGGCTATCAAACAAATCAACGCAGCCGGCGGTGTGCTCGGCCGGCAAATTAAATTTATTCAGGAAGATGGCGCCAGTGACTGGCCGACCTTTGCGGAAAAATCCAAAAAGTTATTGGTGAACGACAAAGTCGCTGCGGTTTTTGGTTGCTGGACATCGGCATCGCGCAAAGCGGTATTGCCGATTTTCGAGCAGTACAACGGTATGTTGTATTACCCCACCTTTTATGAAGGTCTCGAACAATCCCCCAACGTGATTTACACCGGCCAGGAGGCAACCCAGCAGATTCTCGCGGGTATCGATTGGGTAGTGAAGGAAAAGGGCGCAAAAACTTTCTACCTGTTGGGCTCGGACTATATCTGGCCGCGCACCTCCAACAAAATCGCGCGCAAACACATTGAAAAACTCGGTTTGAAAGTAGTGGGTGAAGAGTATTACCCCCTCGGCCACACGCAGTTCAACAGTGTGATCAACAAAATCAAACTCACCAAACCCGATGTGATTTACGCGATTGTGGTGGGTGGCTCCAACGTGGCTTTTTATAAACAATTAAAAGCTGCTGGCATCAGCTTGCCGAAGGAAAAACCGCTGTTGCTCACCATCTCGGTAACGGAAGACGAAATTCTCGGTATCGGTGGTGAAAATATAGAAGGCGCCTACGCCTCCATGAAATATTTCCAAAGCCTGGACAACGAAAACAACAAAGCCTTTGTGGAAGCCTTCAAGGCAGAATACGGCAAGGACATAGTGATCGGCGACGTAACGCAGGCAGCATATCTGGGCCCCTGGTTGTGGAAGGCCGCGGTGGAAAAAGCCGGCTCTTTTGATATCGACAAAATACGTGCCGCCTCACCGGATATTGAATTGACCACCGCGCCGGAAGGCTACGTCAAAATTCACCCCAATCATCACCTCTGGTCAAAAACCCGCATAGGGCATGCGCTGAAAGACGGCCAATACAAAGTGGTGTATGAAACGGAAGAATTGATGGAGCCAGATCCGTTCCCGAAAGGTTATCAGTAAACCATTCCTCTTCACGCAAGTAATCGGAAGGGCGGCAGCGCCGCCCTTCCTCCAACCAGCAGTATTGGATAAGCCGTGGAGGTACCGATGTTTTCCGACTACACCAGCGCTGAACTTATTTCGATTTTTGCCATGCAGGGATTTGCCGGGCTGATTTTATTTTCGGTGTTTGTTCTTATGGCCCTCGGCCTTGCCATTATTTTTGGCCAGATGGGCGTCATCAATATGGCCCACGGTGAATTTATGATTCTCGGGGCTTATGTCACTTATTTGATCTCCAATCTCTTTGCCAGTTATCTGCCGTCACTGTTCGGCATTTACTTTTTTATCGCCATGATCATTTCCTTTGTCGCAGCAGGTGCACTCGGCGCATTGGTGGAATGGTCGTTTATCCGTTTTCTCTACCAGCGCCCGTTGGACACACTCTTGGCAACCTGGGGGCTGAGTCTGATTTTGCAGCAAATTTATCGCAGCGTTTTTGGCGCCCGCGAAGTGGGTGTGACTCTGCCGGATTGGTTGATGGGTTCCATTCCTTTAACCGATACCATCGAAATTCCCATTAACGGTTTATTCGTGATGGTGCTGACCATCGCTATTGCCGTTGCGGTTTATTTATTAATGTACAAATCCCGCTGGGGCTGCCAGGTGCGCGCGGTAGTGCAGAACCGTCCCATGGCAGCGGCGGTGGGTATCAACACTGCGCGTATCGACCGCATCACTTTCGCTCTCGGTTGCGGCATTGCCGGCGTAGCCGGAAGCGCTTTTACCATGATCGGCTCCACCGGCCCGACCGCAGGCCAACTCTATATCGTCGACACCTTCCTGGTAGTGGTCTTTGGTGGCGCGGCCAGTTTGCTGGGAACCATCGCCTCCGCATTCACCATTTCGCAGGCGCAATCCACCATGGAATTTTTCCTGAGCGGTTCCATGGCCAAAGTGCTCACCCTGCTCACGGTGGTGATCATCCTGATGATCCGGCCGCAAGGCTTGTTCGCCATGAAAGTGCGTAAATGAGGTAAATGCTATGTCGCTAAATAATGTGTCCCTAAATAATGTGTCGATGCACAGTATTAAAACTCTGTTCCCCAAACACGATATTGTTTATCTCGCGCTGCTGGCGTTATTTTTGGGCGTGTTCCTGCCCATGACGCTGGATATTTTCCGCCTCAATTTAGTCGGCAAATATCTCACCTACGCCTTTGTCGCTGTTGGCCTAGTATTGTGCTGGGGCTACGGCGGTATTCTCAGCCTCGGTCAGGGCGTATTTTTCGGCCTCGGCGGTTATTGCATGGCGATGTTTCTCAAATTGGAATCCTCCGATCCTGAGAGCACCAAAATTCAATCCACGCCGGGCATTCCGGATTTTATGGACTGGAACCAGATCACCGACTTGCCCTGGTTCTGGGAGCCCTTCTACAGCCTGCCATTTACCATTATCGCCATCATCGCGGTGCCCAGCATTTTTGCCTACATCATTGCGGTAGCCATGTTTAAACGCCGTGTAGGCGGTGTGTATTTCGCGATTATTACCCAGGCGATTGCGTCCATTCTCACCATTCTGATTATTGGCCAGCAGGGTTATACCGGCGGCGTTAACGGCATTACCGACCTGCGCACTTTATTGGGCTGGGATATTCGGACCGATTCCGCCAAATACGTTCTCTACTACGTCAATTTCTTTTTCCTGATGGCGTGTTTGCTGACCGCGCAATTTGTCCGCAAAAGCAAACTCGGACGTTTATTGGTGGCTATGCGCGGACGTGAAGACCGGGTTCGCTTTTCCGGTTACGACGTGTCGAGCTTCAAGATTTTTGTCTTCTGCCTCGGCGCGGCATTTTCCGCAATCGGCGGCGCTATGTTCACCCTGCAAGTCGGTTTTATGTCGCCATCCTTTGTCGGTATTGTGCCTTCGATTGAAATGGTGATCTTCTGCGCGGTGGGCGGTCGCCTGTCCATTTTCGGCGCGGTCTACGGAACCCTGCTGGTCAACTGGGCCAAAACCACTTTTTCCGAATCCTTCCCGGAGCTTTGGCTATTCGCTATGGGTGCACTTTTTATCGGTGTGGTTATGGCATTCCCCAGCGGCTTGGCGGGAATTTACAAGTCCCATATTGAGCCATTTATAGCGCGCTCTTGGGAAAAGCTAAAACGCTCCGCACCGACAAAACCGGTCGCCATGGCCGGCTCCGTCAGTCCCTTGGGTAAATAAGCGAGAGGTTTGTATGAGCGAAACTAAATCCGTCAAAGATTTTGTTCTCTCCGTGGAAGGGCTAACGGTTTCCTTCGATGGCTTTAAAGCGGTAAACGATCTCTCTTTTTATGTGGAGGAAGGCGAAATCCGCGTAATCATCGGCCCCAACGGCGCAGGCAAAACCACCGTGCTGGATCTGATCTGCGGCAAAACCAAATCTACGGAGGGCTCCATTAAATTTCGCGGCAAGGAACTCACCAAAATGACCGAGCACGCGATTGTGCACTCGGGCGTCGGTCGCAAATTCCAGAACCCCTCCATTTATGAAGACCTCACCGTGTTCGAGAATCTGGAAATTTCCTTTCCCAGAGGTCGCAGCGTGGTAGGCGCGCTATTTTTCCGCCGCGATAAAGAAGTGGTTGATGCGGTGGAAGAAGTGGCGGAAACCATTTTCCTCAAAGATCAATTGCACACCACTGCGGGCCTGCTCAGCCACGGTCAAAAACAGTGGCTGGAAATTGGCATGCTGCTGATTCAAAAACCGGATTTATTGATGCTCGATGAACCGGTCGCCGGCATGTCCGTCGCGGAGCGCAAACGCACGGCGGAATTGCTTAACCGCATCACCAAAGGGCGCTCGGTGATTGTGATCGAACACGATATGCAATTTGTGGAAGACATCGCCCACCGCGTCACCGTTATGCACCAGGGTAAAACCTTATCCGAAGGCTCGATGGAGCGGGTGAAAAACGATCCCAAAGTTATTGAAGTCTATCTCGGTCATTAATCCGTAGCGGAGGCGTCAGCATGTTAGCCATCAAAGATTATTCCGTCGCTTACGGACAGAGCGAAGTCATCCACAAAATGAATGTTACGGTGGAGCCAAACCAGATAGTCGCCATTCTCGGCCGCAACGGCATGGGTAAAACCACCCTGATGAAATCCCTGATCGGCATGGTGCCCATCGCCGGTGGCTCGTTGCAATTATCCGGCATGGAATTGTCGCAGCAAAAAAGTTATGAGCGGGTGAAAAACGGCATGGCGTTTGTACCACAGGGACGCATGATCTTTTCCACCATGACCGTAAAAGAAAATATCGAAACCGGTTTAACCACCACCAACCAAAAAACCATTCCGGAAAATATCTACGAGCTATTTCCCGTACTTAAGGAAATGAAAAGCCGACGCGGCGGCAACCTCTCCGGCGGCCAGCAACAACAACTCGCCATCGCCCGCGCGCTGGCGAGCAATCCCAAAGTGCTGTTACTCGACGAACCCACCGAAGGCATACAGCCTTCGATCATCCGCGAAATGGCGCGTACTCTGCGCCGCATTCGCGACGAGCGCGGCCTTTCCATAGTGGTATCCGAACAGGTGCTGAGTTTTGCCTTGGATGTGGCGGACCGCATTTTGGTAATCGAGAAGGGCGCTATCGTCCAGGATCAGAAACGCGAGGACGTGGACCACGACAAGGTTGCGTCGTACTTGTCTGTATAAATTTTTTCCCAAAGCAAGAGGAAATTCCAATGGCAGAGACCATCATCAAAATCGACCTGAAGCAGTCCCCTTACGAAAATGAAAAAATCCACAACCGCTGGCACCCGGATATCCCCATGGCGGTGACGGTAAAGCCCGGCGACGATTTTATTATCGAATGTTACGACTGGACCGGCGGGCAGATTAAAAATGACGACGACGCTTCCGACGTGCGCGATGTGGATCTGTCGCAAGTGCATTTTCTCTCCGGTCCTGTGGGCGTGGAAGGCGCAGAGCCCGGCGACCTCTTGGAAGTGGATATTCTCGATATAGGCGCCTTCAGCGAAAGCCTGTGGGGCTTTAATGGATTTTTCTCCAAGAAAAACGGCGGTGGCTTTTTAACGGAACATTTTCCAGAGGCGCAAAAATCCATTTGGGATTTCAACGGCATGTTCACCAAATCCCGCCACGTGCCCAAAGTGGAATTTGCCGGGTTGATTCATCCGGGTTTGATCGGCTGCCTGCCGTCAAAAGAATTGCTCGACGAATGGAACAAACGCGAAAAAGCGCTCTTTGATACCGCACCCGAAGCGGTGCCACCGCTGGCCACCATTCCCTATGCGGAAACCGCGCATATGGGCCAATTAAAAGGTGAAGCCAAAGAAAAAGCGGCTGCGGAAGGTGCGCGCACCGTG
>Ga0065721_10049058_pt1 | contig 48365 bp, 35 predicted proteins | sample Mesricmetagenome_FD_59108 | JGI IMG/M metagenome (GOLD analysis project Ga0065721, IMG submission 59108) | Mesophilic microbial community from rice straw/compost enrichment Sample: eDNA_1 v2 (version 2) | ecosystem: Engineered > Solid waste > Grass > Composting > Bioreactor | place: USA: Davis...
GAAAGGGCGTGCAAGTTCGAATCTTGTCCTGGGCACAAAAAGGTTGTAAGTGGATGCTTACAGCCTTTTTTGTTTTTGCGAGTGTACCAAAAGCCATCAGCAACGCCACAGGTCAACGTATCATAAAATAAAAAAGCCGCCCTTTCCAGGGCGGCTTCCTTTTATCTACTAAGAACACTACCGCTTCAACAACCTTGTATACTTTACCCTGCCATCGGCATCCCATACTCCCAGTAAATAAATACCCTGTTTCAGGCGCCCATCTACCGGCATTTTAATAATGGCCAAAAACTATTCCACCGCCAACGCCCATTCACACAACGATTACAAACAAACAGCCCCTTCTTTTCGGTCTACTATGCCCAGTTTGGCTCTATAGAAGTGGATATTTTTTAGAGAAAGATGAATTGCTGGTAGCCCATACCAAAGCCGATTTGCCCCAACACCGTACCCTGGAAGACCTGTACCTGAAACCCCTGCAGGCATTTATACAAAATAACCGCGGCTATGTTTATGCCCGACTCCACACGCAAGCTGCTGATGATGCTGGATATTAAAACCGATGCGCCCTCCACAATACCACTAAATGGCGCACGTCTTTTACTCAATTGTTATTGCAACGTTATCGATTACCTGGCCTTTACCGGAAATTTCTCAGTAACCATAATAAAAAACACTGGTGTATACAGTATGACAAAAAATGGCGGGTATAAATTTAAAATGTATTATCCCTTTAAAAATTCCTCAATCATGGCTACAACCAGGCCGGGCAGCTTGCCGGATGGATTGGGCGTACATATCTCCCCGATATACTCGCCATGTACACCGGGTATAATGGCCAATTTGCCATGGGGTAGTGTGCGCGCCAGTTGCAAGGCATGCTCTACCAGTATCACGTCGGCATCGGCATTCACTACCAGAGCAGGCGCCTGGATAGATTTGATATCACTATCCGGAATGTCCCTGAAATGGCGCATGCGGGTGGCATCGCGGTTGAACATGGCCAGCAGGCCTTCCTGGCTGGGGTTGATCTTTAAATAAGCCTCCTTGAGTGGCGCCGGCATGTTATCTATAGAGGCCTGCTCCATGCCTTCAAAAAAACCAGCCACCACGCCGCTGCGTTTGTACAAGGCCGATGCCAGCACCAGCTTATTGACCAGCTGGGGATGCCGGATGGCTATTTGCAAACAGGTGGTACCGCCATTGCTAAAGCCCATAAAATCGGCTTTGTCTATTTTCAATTCCTTTAGCAGGGCAGCTACATCGTCGGCATCCCGCTCGAAACTGGTGGGACGATCAATGTCGGGGGTATGACCGTGCGATTGCGACTCAACAGCTATCACTTTATGATGTATTGCCAGCTGGGGTAAAATACGGCCGAAAGTGGTTTCAATGGTGGAGCCACCGCCGTGTAAAAGAACCAGCGGACTGCCGTCGCCATGGAGCTCGTAGTATAATTGTAAACCGTTTACATGAGCATAGTGCCCGTTTTGTTGGGTTTGTGCGTGTGTAGTAATAGACATAGCGCATACTATTAAAATTAAAACCTGGAGTGCCTTCATAATTTGTTTGTTTTGGCATAACAAACATAAGCCTAATTAACCGGGCGCCGGGGTTGTTTATGCGACAAATTACCGGGTAGATTGCGTCCAACCAAACCCCTCAAGCCCTACCGAACTCCGTTCTACATTACCTATATTTGCGCCTTGCACAACCACGCAGCATGCATTTCCTGGCTACCTATTCATATCTAGACCTGGCGCTCATTGCACTTTCCGCCTTCATCATCGGCCTTTCAAAAGCCGGTCTCAAAGGCATCGACATGCTGAACGTGACCATCATGGCCATTGTATTTGGCGGTAAAGCTTCTACAGGTATCGTATTACCCTTGTTGTGCGTGGCCGATATCATGGCGGTAATGTATTACCACCGGCATGCACAATGGCCGCATTTTTGGAAAATCATACCCTGGATGTTTGTGGGTATCATAGTAGGCGTGTATGTGGGCAAGGATATGAATGAAGCGGTGTTCAGGAAAATAATGGCTACTATTATTGTATGTACGGTGGTGATCATACTGGCTATGGAATGGCGCAAATCGGTGAAGATACCGGGTAACAAACTGTTTGTGATCACCATGGGGCTTGCCTCGGGTTTTACTACCATGCTGGGCAACCTGGCAGGCGCTTTCTCCAATGTATATTTCCTGGCCATGCGTTTGCCCAAAAACGATTTCATAGGCACGGCAGCCTGGGTATTCCTGGTGGTGAATTATTTTAAATTGCCCTTCCAGATCATTTACTGGAAAAATATTACAGCCTCTTCCTTATTAACCGACCTGGTACTACTTCCCTTCCTGGCCATTGGCTTTTGGGCAGGTATAAAGATCGTTGCCATTATTAAAGATGATAGTTACCGCCAAGTCGTGATAGCATTAACTTTCATTGGTGCCATCTTCATTTTCTTTAAAAGATAATATACCACGAACTGGTAAGAAACCAACCATCCACTCATTATTTCCTGTCAATCACACGTTATTTTCTACCAATTATTTAAAACTACCACAACGTGGTATTGACTGAGGTCAAGCGTTTGAGTACTTTTATATAACCAAAACCCTTAAACGAACACAGAACCGGAAGCGACACTGTAGATTCTCATTTTACCAATCATTTAAATTATTCACGTGATATTCGAGGCCATAGACTGTATACGACAACAGTTGAGTCCTGCGATAGTGAATGCTGTTGCAGGTAATATCAGCGAAATACTGACGGAAGGGAACAGCAATCCCACCAACGATGCGGATGTGATTATTTCATTGGTGAATATAGAGGAGAATCGCATTTCACGCGATCCCAGGAATTATGTGCATTCGGGTAACAATATATTAATGAAAAACCCGGCCATACATCTTAACCTGAGTATACTGTTTACGGCTTTGCGTAGTGAAGCGGCTTATGGACCGGCGCTGCAAAACCTGCAGCGTGTGATACAATTCTTTCAGAGTAAATATGTGTTTGATCATAACAATACACCATCATTAGATCCGGGAATAGAGAAGTTGGTGCTGGAGATGGTGACCTTAGATATGGAGCAGTTGAATCATTTGTGGGGAATATTGGGCAGCAGGTACCAGCCATCGGTGTTGTATTGTATGCGTATGGTGACGATTGATAGTATTTCTGAACAGCAATCCGGCATCATTACAGAAGTACAAACCAGTTATGAATTGAAGAATACCTAGCTATGGAAGTCATCACCACACGATACGAACAACTCTTTACCGTTGAACTACTGCACAGTGGTTATGTGTTCTTTGGTCAAAACCTCATCCACCAGGGGCTGCGCATAGTACCCGATTCCCACACCAAAAAACTATTCAACAATCACAACATCCGATACCGATTTGTAAACGGCGTATTACAGTGTTTCATGCAATGTGACCTGTTATCACCACCGGCCACCACACCGGTAATACCTTTTATAGATTTCAACGGCGCTATACACCTCCGTTTCCTGGTGTTCAGCACCTCCGATTTTTTAAGCCGCACCCAGATAATAGCCGCCGGCAGCCAGGAAGTATACCAGTTCAGCAACCAGAATAATGCAGGCACCAACGGATTTATTGCTCAACACGAAACCGGCGTAAATGATGATGACCTTCAGGATACCAGCACTGCAGCACCATCCGAAAAATGTTTTGCCGTAATAGACATCCATAACACCGGCGCCATAAACGCCAGTTACGACCTGTTTGGCGGCGACAACCGCCTGCTGAGCCCGGCCTATCGCATCCGGTTTATTCCCAACCCATAATCAAACCATGTTCTTCATTTAATAACATAAGAATCCTTTACGTTATGCTTAATTTAAGTGATATAAAAACGCCCGGCGTTTATATCGACGAGGTGCCCAAATTTCCGCCTTCGGTAGCGCAGGTAGAAACGGCCATCCCCGCCTTTTTTGGCTATACCCGCAACACCATGCTCAATGGCGACACCTTGATCCACCGCCCCATACGCATTACTTCCATGGTAGAATATGAGGCCATATTTGGCGCGCGCCTCGAGACTTTTACGGTGGATGTAAACACGGTGAGCGCACAAAACGTCATCAACACCCCACCAGCCGCGCCGGCTACCTTCTATCGACTGTACTATTCCCTGCAAATGTATTTTGGCAATGGCGGCGGCCCCTGTTATATCGTGTCCATTGGCGCCGACGATGCAGCCATTACGCTGGACGATCATACAGATGGACTGGCAGCCATTGCCCGCGAAGACGAACCCACCCTGCTGGTATTCCCCGATGCTCTGGGCCTGAACCGCGATGACTTTTACCAGTTGTACCAGTCGGCATTGGCTCAATGTAATTTGCTGAAAGACCGATTTACCATTTGTGATGTATTCAACGGCCATCTTGACTATACAGCACCTGCGGGTGAAAACGTGATCGACGATGCCACCCTGGGCTTTCGCACCATGATCGGTAATAATTTCCTCCAATACGGCGCAGCCTATTATCCCCAACTGGAAACAACGCTTACCTACAACTATGATGAAGAGGCGGTGACCATCACGGGCAATTTCAATGGCAGTCCCGCACCGGCCAACTCAGTATTGCGTGTAGCAGCGCCGGCCAATGCTGCCGATGAAACGCGCTCCATTTATCATTCGGCCAACCAGTTGTATCACCAGATAAAAAATGCCATTGCCGCCCTGCCCGTCATATTGCCGCCCAGCAGCGTCATGGCCGGCATTTTCGCCACGGTTGATTCCACCCGCGGCGTTTGGAAGGCGCCGGCCAATATCAGCCTCAGTTTTGTACGCCGGCCCACGGTGATATTAAGCGATGAACAACAGGAGAGCCTGAATATACATACCACCGGCAAATCGGTGAATGCCATTCGTCCGTTTACGGGCAAGGGCATACTGGTTTGGGGCGCCCGCACACTGGCCGGTAACGATGCCGAATGGCGTTATGTAAGCGTTCGCCGCTTCTTCAATATGGTGGAAGAATCGGTGAAGAAAGCTACCGAACCTTTTGTGTTCGAACCCAACGATGCCAATACATGGACAAAGGTGCGCGCCATGATCGAAAACTTTCTCATTCTGCAATGGCGTGCCGGTGCCCTGGCTGGCGCCAAACCCGAACATGCATTTTATGTGCGGGTAGGACTTGGACAAACCATGACGGCGCAGGATATACTCGACGGGAGAATGATCGTGGAGATAGGCATGGCCGTGGTTCGTCCGGCAGAGTTCATCGTACTGCGCTTCAGTCATAAAATGCAGGAATCTTAATCAACAAACACTCCTCCATTATGGATTACAAAACACCCGGCGTATTTGTAGAAGAAGCGGCCTTGTTTCCGCCTTCCGTAGCAGCTGTTGCCACGGCAGTGCCCGCCTTTGTAGGCCACACCCAACATACCGCCGATGCCGCCGGCAACAGTTTGATCAACCGGCCTGTGCGCATCACCTCGCTGCTTGAATTTACCGAAATATTCGGCGGTGCCTATAAACCGGCCTCTTACACGGTGCAGTTGAGCGCAGCGCCTGCTTTCAATATTCTGAATGTTACACCCGCCAACAACAGGCATTATTATCTCTTCGACGCCATCAGGCATTATTTCGATAATGGCGGCGGCCCCTGTTATATTGTAACCGTGGGCAATTACACTGAGGATGTGGTTTTTGGCAACGACACCACCGGTTTGTGCGGTGGCTTGCGCGCCCTGGAAAAAGAAGACGAACCCACCATACTGGTGATACCCGACAGCGTATCGCTCAGAGATGCTGAGGGCGATCCCGATTTTGTAGCCTGCGGCAACCTGCATAAGGCCATGCTTGATCAATGCAGCCGTCTTAAAGACCGCTTCGCCATTCTCGATATCATGGAAGGTTACCTGGCACCCAACAACGCGGCCGCACCTATAACCCAGTTCAGGAATGAAGCCGGAACCGAAAACCTGAAATATGCAGCGGCTTATTATCCCTGGCTGCAGACCACCTATTTAAAAGACCTCACATTCACCCAACTGAATTTTGTAGACGACCAGGCGGTGCCGGCGCCCATTCCCGATGCAACCATCGACACGATGACCGGCAATGCTGTGTTCGATGGACTGGTGACCAACCTGCGTGCGCGCCTGGCCGATGAAGCAGCCATATTCGGCAAGATCACGGCGGCTACGGTCACCCACGACAATTACACCAACCTGCAAACCCTGTTCGACGAATTGCGTGGCGATGTATTGGCCGCCACCACAGCTGCTGCTGTGCGCCCGGCCTTTGCCGCCATGATGAGTTTTGTACGCGAACTGGCACTGGTGCTGGCCGATATACAGGACGATGCCTCCACACCACCGGCACTGGTTTCATTGCTCAACTCACTACAGGCCGATACCGCCCTGCAGGCGCAGATCACCAATCTTATTGCTTTTGATAAGAATGGCGATGTGCGCAACTCCACTGCACTGGGCCGTACAGAAGCCGATGTGGAAACTGATTATAGCTTACTTGATAACAGCGACTGGATAGGCGGTGTAGCCCTCAACACCATTGCAGCCGATGGCACCGACTTTACCAATGGCGGCGCCAATACAGTGGCCGAAACGGCCTGGGAAGCAGCCTTGTCGGTCATGCTGCAAACCATCTTCAATGCCTTATCGGAAGCATTTGTAACAGTTACCGAAAATGCACTTTTCAGCACCATCCAGGCCGAGAAACTGCTGTTTGCACAACATCCATTTTTCAAATCGGTATACGATCGCGTGCGCAACGCAATGAGCCTGCAACCGCCATCGGGGGCGGCAGCCGGTGTGTATGCACTTACCGACCGCACACGCGGTGTATGGAAAGCGCCCGCCAATGTTAGTCTGCGCGGTGTAATAGCCCCCGCCTACAAAATGAACGACCAGGAGCAGGGCTCGCTGAACGTGCATGAAACCGGCAAATCCATCAATGCCATTCGCGCCTTCACAGGCAAAGGCATACTGGTATGGGGCGCCCGCACACTGGCTGGCAACGATACAGAATGGCGGTATATCAACGTGCGCCGTTTCTTCAATTTTGTGGAAGAAAGCACCAAAAAAGCATCGGAACCATTTGTATTCGAAAGTAACGATGCCAATACATGGGTACGCATTCGCGCCATGATAGAAAATTTTCTCACGCTGCAATGGCGTGCCGGCGCACTGGCAGGTTCCACTACCAAAGAAGCATTTTATGTGAAAGTGGGTCTGAACGAAACCATGACGGCCCAGGATATACTCGATGGCTTCCTGATTGTGGAGATTGGCATGGCGGTAGTAAGGCCCGCAGAATTCATTGTACTGCGCTTCAGTCACAAAATGCAGGAATCATAAATATTCACCAACAAATAAATAATCATGGCTAATTATCCGCTTCCAAAGTTCCATTTCCAGGTTGAATGGGGTGGCGCTCAACTCGGTTTCACAGAAGTATCCGGGCTGGATGTACAGGTAGATCCTATTGAATACCGTGACGGCGCAAGCCCGGAATATGTAAAAATAAAAATGCCTGGTTTGCAAAAGTTCAGCAACATCACGCTCAAACGCGGCACCTTTAAAGGCGACAACGATTTCTATAACTGGTGGAACACGGTTGCCCTGAATACCATCGAACGCCGCAACGTAACCATCAGCCTGCTCAATGAAAACCACGAGCCGGTAGTGGTATGGAAGGTGAAGAATGCATGGCCCATCAAAGTGCAAAGCACCGACCTCAAAGCCGACGGTAATGAGGTGGCCATTGAAAGCATTGAACTGGTACACGAAGGTTTGGTCATTCAAAACGAGTAATCATGTCAGCATTCGATACACCGCAGCCGGGTTTCCATTTCCTGGTGCTGTTTGAAATATTCCCGCAGTTTCCCAACGATCTGCGCTTTTCGGAAGTAAGCGGTCTAAGCGTTGAAATGGAAATGGAAACAAAGGCCGAAGGCGGTGAAAACCGCTTTGCCCACCAACTGCCGGTACGCGCCAAATACAGCGATGTAACGCTGAAACGCGGCAAGATGCTGGGTAGCGGCCTGCTGCACTGGTGCCACAAGGCTTTCGACGAATACAAGTTTGAACCCAGCAACGTGATGATATCGCTGATGAATGCCGATCATGCACCGTTGTATAACTGGTACCTGATCAATGCCATTCCCAAACGCCTGGAGGTATCGTCGTTCAATGCGCAAAGCAATGAACTGGTCATTGAAACGCTGGTACTGAGTTACCAGTATTACAAATACTACGATCCTGTGAGCGTGGCGCTGGAACTGGCTTCGGGTATAACGGGGGCGGTGACTGGCGGCGTGGGGTTTTGAGGACAGAATTCACATTCACTTCAACGAAACCATATGCCGGTAGAAATACGAGAACTCATCATTCGTGCGCGGGTAGACGACTCGGTCGCCGCCACCCGTAACGGCAGCAGTCCCGCCACTACACAGGCCCTGAGCGAGCGGGAACTGCAAAAGATCGTATCGCTTTGCGCCGAACAGGTAATGGACATTCTAAAAAGACAAAAAGAAAGGTAATGCTCGATTCTTTATTTGGTACAGGCAAGTTGGAACGTATGGTGATATGGGCGCTGAAACCCGTATCGGACCCCAATACGCCACCGGAAGCCATGGAGTACGACGAGCAGAAGTACGAAGTGCAGATCAACCCGGAGAGCTACACGCTCAACCACAACGTACACTATACCGACGACAATGCCATTGGCAAAGCGGGCAATGATCCCAAATACGATCACACGTCGCCCACCACGCTTGAGTTCAGCATCATATTCGATGGTACCGGCGTGGTGCCACTGAAACCCGACGCGCTGGACAATGTGCCCGTCGTAGGCGCTGTAGCCTCGCTGTTCAGCGATAAAAAAGAGTTTGATGTAATGACGCAGATCAGGGAGTTCTCCTCGGTGGTGTACGATTTCAGCGGCGAAGAACACCGGCCGCGCCGGGTACGACTTACCTGGGGCCGGCAGTTATACGATGGTGTGCTCACCAGCATGTCGCTCAATTATAAATTATTCGATGCCTCCGGTACGCCCCTGCGGGTGGAAGCACGGGTAACCTTTAAAAGCGCCCTGCCGGATGTCATGTACGAGGCGGTATACAAACCCTCCTCGCCCGATCTCACGCATAAACGAACGGCGGTAGCAGGTGATACCCTGCCCCTGATGACACATCGCATTTATGGCAAACCAGAATATTATATAGAAGTGGCCAAAAGCAACCGGCTTTACAATTTCAGAAAGCTCAGGGAAGGAAGACAGGTGTTTTTTCCGCCCACTAAAAAATCTGCCTCATGAACAGCAACGCCCTATTGCCTATTGAACAGGATACCAGCCGGCCTTCGTTTACCATTAAGGTGAACGGAGAGGCCGTCTCCAGCCGGCTCTCCATTTACTCCATCGTTGTTTACAATGAAGTGAACCGCGTACCGGCTGCCACCATTTGTATAGGCGATGGCGATGCGGCGCTGGCCAACTGGCCGGTAAGCAATGGCGAACATTTTTTACCGGGTAATGAAATACAGATTACAGGCGGTTATCATGGCATTGAAGAAGCGATTTTTACAGGCATCATAACGCGTCACTCCCTGCGTGCACGCCAGGGCAAAAGAGAACTGATTGTAGAATGCCGCGATAAAGCGGTACTAATGACCATCACCCGCAACAGCAATCTATACGAAGGTATTACCGACAGCGATCTGGCTGCCACCCTGCTTGACCAGTATGGATTAACCGGCAATATTGAAGCCAGTTCGGTCACCCATGCGCAAATGGTGCAATACGATGTAAGCGATTGGGACTTCCTGGTGAGCCGTATTGAACCTGCCGGCCTGGTGACCATTGCGCAACAGGGGAAAATAGATATAGTAAAGCCGGTGCTGGAAAGCACAGCCCTGGCCACCCTGCGTTTTGGGAACAACCTGCTGGAATTTGATGCGGAAATAGACGGATGTCGCCAGTATGAATCGGTGAAGGCACAGGCATGGAATCCTGCCGATCAGGCCCTGGTGGAACTGGAATCGAACGACCCGGGCTGGACAACACCTGGCAATATCGATCCTGCCCAATTCAGCGAGTCATATATACTTCGACAACCCGGCAGGTTAACCGAAGAAGAATTGCAACTTTGGGCCGACACCAAATTATTAAGAAGCCGAATGGCATTTGTATGCGGCCGCGCACGTGTGCAGGGTTTTTCAAAAGCGGTTCCCGGCATTACGGTGCAACTGGAAGGATTGGGCGACCGCTTCAATGGCAAGGCCTGGGTAAGCGGTGTGCGTCATGAGTTTTGTCGTGGTAACTGGACCAGCGATCTGCAACTGGGGCTCTCCCCCACCCTGCATGTAGAAAAATTCAGCGGGCAATCGCTCCGTGCATCGGCCATGCTGCCGGCCATCAATGGTTTGCATACGGCGGTGGTTACGGCACTGGAAGGCGATCCCGATGGTGAGGCACGCATCCGCATTAAAATACCCTCTGTTACTATGGATGGAGAAGGCAGCTGGGCACGGATAGCCACGCTGGATGCAGGCAATAACCGCGGTACGGTTTTTCTTCCCGAAATCAATGATGAAGTGCTGGTGGGTTTTATCAACGACGATCCGCGACAGCCGGTGGTGCTGGGTGGCCTGCACAGCAGTGCCCATACATCGCCGCTGGCGGCCAGCGATGATAACCACCAGAAAGGTTTTACCACCCGCAGTGGTATGCACATCCTGTTCAACGACGATAAAAAAACGATGAGCCTGGATACACCCAAAGGCAATAAGCTGGTGCTGGATGAAGACAAAGGACGCCTACAAATAGCCGATCAGAATGGCAACAGCATTGTGCTTTCCTCTGACGGCATTGCGTTCAACAGCGCCAAAGACGTCATCATCAAAGCCAAAGGCGAATCAAAACAGAAGCCACCATGGGTTTGGAAATAAAGGCCGGCATACAGTTCAAAGCCGAAGGCAGTGCCGGTTTGGAAATAAGCTCCAGTGCTGTCACTACCATCAAGGGCAGCCTGGTGCAGATCAACTAAACAAAAAAATTGTTCACTATGTCCATGGCAGCCCGCGTAGGCGACATGCATGTATGTCCCATGGTTACCGGCACGGTGCCGCATGTAGGCGGTCCGGCCTTGCCACCCGGTTGTATAACGGTACTTATTGGTGGTTTGCCTGCCCTGCGTATGGGTGATATGCTTACTTGTACCGGTCCGCCCGATACGGTGATCATGGGTTCGGCTACGGTATTGATAGGCGGTATGCCGGCCGCGCGTGTAGGTGATAGCTGCGCTCATGGAGGAAGTATCATTATAGGATGCCCCACAGTTTTAATAGGAGGTTAATGCAATGGCAAACAACAATACTTTTTTAGGAAGAGGCTGGAGCTTTCCACCGGCCTTTATAAAAGCGGAAAAAGAAGTGCAGATGCTGGAAGCAGAAGAAGATATCCGCAGCAGCATCGAGATCATTCTTTCCACCGAAACCGGCGAACGGGTATTATTGCCGGGTTTTGGATGGAAACGCAATCTCTGGCTGTTTGAATCCCTCACCACCACCTCGGCCACGGTGATGCAAAAAGAAATTGAAACAGCCCTGCTGATCTATGAACCCAGAATCAACCTGAACGAAGTGCGTTTACTACCCGGCGCCAAAGAAGAAGGCAAGGTAAACATCCTGGTTGACTATACAGTAAGAAGCACCAATACAAGATATAACCTGGTATTTCCTTTCTACCTAACAGAAAAATAAAATGACCGGTATAAACAAAACGATTTGGCAATACCTGCTGGCCACCGATGGTGTTAACCAGGAGCGGCGTATGCAAACGGCCCTCGATCCGGCGAATGTGCAACTCGACGACCGGTCGATGAGCGAGCTGCTGCGCTTTATGCGTACACTGGCCTCACAGGTGCAGTATTATGGAACTAATAATTTACCACAGGGCGACTGGCAGGCATTCTTCGACCAGATAAATAATATCTCCGATGCCGAACTGGCCCGGCTCATCACTACCAAAAAAGACCTTTCTCCCCACCTGGCCCTGTTGCTGGCTTACCTGCAGGCATTCCTTATCGTAAAAGCAGACCTTAATCTGATTACCCGTAAACGCCTGGACTATTATTACCAGGATGTACTGCGCCTGAAAAGAAACAGCCCCCAGCCTGATAAAGTACATATACTGTTTGAGCTGAACAAAAATGCCCGACCCACCTTAATACCCGCAGGCAGCCTGCTAGATGCCGGCAAAACCAATACCGGTCTGCCATTACAATACGCCATCGAAAACGAAATCGTCGTGAACCAGGCAGTAGTGGCCATGGTGCGCAGCAGTTTCACGGAATTTAAAACGGCCGGCAAACCCCGGACTTTTAAAGCCACTGATGCCACTACGGTATTGAACGAAACGGCCACCGCCTGGCGCCCTTTTGGTACGTCGCAATTGTCGTTACCACCCGAATCGCGGAATATGCAGCCGGTTGCCTTTGGCTGGGCCATTGCTTCACCCAACCTATTGCTGGCCGAAGGCAAACGCAAGGTGAGGCTGGTGATGTCGCTTACCTCCTACATAGGTCCGCAGTTACCTATGACTGCATTAAGCTCAATGGTGGAGGTGCAACTTACTACCGAAAAAGAATGGCTGAACACGGGGCTTACGGTAAAAGCCCAACTCAATCCCGTGAATAACAACCCCAACCCCGAAAAAGAAAATCCCTATACACTCGATATAAGCGTTGAATTCAACGAAGCGCAACCTGCCATAACGTCTTATAACGAAGCCGTGCACCAGGCAGGCTTTCGCACGGCATGGCCGGTAATGCGGGTATTGCTGAAACCGGAAACTGATGCCGCCCTGTTACTGGCGGGCTTTCGGGTTGAAAAAATAAATATTGAAGTTGAAGCCAGGGGTGTGCAACAACTGGTGTTGCAAAACGATCAATCGGTGCAACCCGTTGGTAAACCGGTATTGCCGTTCGGCAGCAGCCCAATGGTGCAAAGCAATTTTTATATCGGCAGCCAGGAAATTTTCAGTAAAACCCTAACCTCCCTGACGGTGAACCTGGAATGGCAGGACCCGCCGGAAAGTTTTGCGGCCTATTACAGCCACTACGGCAATCCGCATATCACCAATAATGTTTTTGCCACAGCGGTAGACCTGTTGAACAACCGCAACTGGAATGCGCGGCTGGTGAACAATATTTCGTTGTTTAACCCTTCTAACAGTATGCTGGTGCATCGTATAGCCATTGACCGGCCTTCGTTCAAAACACAAACTTCCAATGCACCTTTTACACGCCGTCCGGGTTTGGTGGTGGCTGGCGCATTCGATAATACGGTGAACCAGGGATTCATTCGCCTGGTGCTGACTGGTCCAACAAAGGCCGGTTTACAAAACGAACCCGATGAAGCGCCTTTCGAAGCATTCGGGCATAAAACCTACTCCTTTGCCTATACGCAGCAGGTACTGGCATTGAGCAAATGGGATGGCATACTGCTTCCCAAACCCGAATTACCCAAACAACCTTATACGCCTGTATTAAAATCGGTTTCGGTTGATTATACCGCCATGGATACCATCGTTCCCCATGCGCCCAATGGCATTGACCAGTATTTTGTACAGGATGTATTTGGCCCCGCCGAAAGCCTCAAAGACGCCACAGCCCTGCTGGTGGCGCCACAACCTGGCATGGGCGCCTTATACATTGGTCTTGACAATGCGCAGGCGCCACAAACCCTTTCCTTACTGTTTCAAATAGAAGAAGGCAGCGTGGAGGGTGAGCACCTGCTACAATCTACGGACCTGCAGTGGAGTTACCTGGCCGGTCGCCAATGGCAGCCCATTGCGCCCGCCGATATACTGGAAGAAAGCACCGGCGGTTTGCAAAAACCCGGCATCATCAGGCTGAATATTGGCCACGATGCCAGTGTTGAACACAGCCTCATGCCTTCGGGCATGCGTTGGCTGCGGGTACATGTAAAAGAAAATCCACAGGGCGCGGCATCGGTAAGTGGTATACATACGCAGGCCGCCAGGGCGCAACTGGTATTGCCCGGTGAAGATATCAGCGGTTATGAAGAGCACCTCACTGCGCCACTACCTGCACAAACCATCAGCAAGCTGGTGGTAAAAATACCGGCTGTAAAAAAACTGGTGCAGCCCTACCCTTCATTTGGTGGCCGCCAGCTGGAATCAGATACTGCTTTTTACCGCCGCGTAAGCGAACGCCTGCGTCATAAGAACCGCGCGGTAAATGGCTGGGATTATGAAAGACTGGTGCTTGAACATTTCCCCGAGATCTATAAAATAAAATGCCTGCCGCATTCAGATAGTGATAATTCCTTTAGTGCGGGCGATGTGCGGCTGGTGGTAGTGCCCGACTGGCGAAAACGTCCCACCGGCGATCCCCTGCAACCCAGGGTAAACCAGAACCGGTTGCGTGAAATAGCAGAATACATCAGACATTATTTCGTATCGCCACATACCCGGGTGCATGTATCCAATCCCAGCTACGAAACGCTGCTGGTTGATTGCAAGGTGAGTTTTCATGCCGGATACGATCCCGGTTTTTATACGGCGGTGCTGGAAGAAGATATCAAAAAATTCCTGAGTCCCTGGGCTTTTGAAGAAGGCCGTGATATTGTTTTTGGAGGTAAAGTGCATGCTTCGGAAATACTTGCATTTATCGAAGGCAGAGAATATGTTGACTTCATCACCGATTTTGAATTGTATCACCGTCACCAGGGCCATGCAGGCGGCGGCATCAGCGATATGGAAATTGATCTTGATTTTATAGTGGGCGATACCCCCGAAGCCACCATTGCCGAAAGCAGTGAAGGCCTGGGTGGCAAGACCATTAATATCGATTTCGTGGTAGGTACATCGGTAGAAGTAGCGGCTGCCACACGGCCCGATACCATACTGGTGTCGAACAGTACGCACCGCATTCAGGCGCTGCAGGTCAATATGAGCAATTGCCAGGGCATTCAAAATATAGGCATTGGCCAAATGGTCATCGGACTTGATTTTGTTCCCATTTCATAATCACATAAAACATACTATCATGCCAGAACGTAGTAAATCGCATTTAAAACAGGAATTCAGGGACGGTGAACGCCCCACCGGTCTCGACTTTGCCGACCTCATCGATTCTTTTATAGCCAAGATAGACGATAATATCAATGTTGACGTAAACAGCAACCTGAATATTCCCGGAGGTGTGAACCTGGGCAACCCTGTTACCGGCATTCCCGGCACTATTCGCTTCAACGGCACCACGGTACAGGTATTCGACGGCGGCGCCTGGACCAATATAGGCGGCGGCGGTGGCGCCTTTTCAGAAGTAGATGGTGGTCCCGATGTAGCTTTCAACGGAGGCAATGTGGGCATCGGTGATTTTTCAGCGGCGGCGCCTGCCTATAAATTTCAGGTTGAACTGGGTAATAATACCGCCAATGCCGACCGCGTGAAATTTGGTAATGCCGTACTGGCCAATGGCAATGGCGCCTTTGCCAGTTCAGCGCAATTCAGCCATGCCGACCATGCCAGCGGCAACAACAATTTTGCCCTGCGCCAGGGCGCTGCCGGTGATGTAATCATCAATGCGCCCAACAATCAGCCTATATCTATCACCCATAACCGATTAAACACACGCCTGTTTATTACACCAGCCGGCGCGGTAATAATTGGCAGCAATGCGCCGCTTCCCGGCGCCGGTCCCACGCATTTGTTGCAGGTAAACGGCAATGCGGGCAAAATGGCCGGCGACGGCCAATGGACGGAGCTTTCCGATGTACGTTACAAAAAAGACATCAGGGAATTTACAGACGGGCTGGATAAACTGATGAAGGTGCGGCCGGTGCGATTCAAATACGACGGACTGCCCGAAGGCCCCGCCACCGACCGGGATGAGGTAGGCATTATTGCCCAGGAAATGCAACAAATATTTCCTTACATGATCAGCAGCGCGGCGCTGAACAATGTGCCCGGTGCAGGCAAAACCGATGATGTGCTGATGTACAATGGCAGCGCACTGATGTATGTAATGGTAAACTCCATACAGGAGCTGGCCGGCAGAGTAAAAGACCTGGAAGCACAGGTGGCCGAATTAAAAAAGAAGTCGGAAGTATGAAGCAGGAAGTAAGAGCAAACCAACGCTTCAGGTTTGCCGTTCACGTTGTAATAGTTTAATTTATGAGCGAACCCATTCAAATAAGCACAGCGCCACCGGCATTGAAAAGCCAGGATTTTTCCTTCCTGCGCGAACAGGGTATGAACATTATAAGGGCCGTAGCGGCCGAAACCTGGACCGATCACAACCTGCACGATCCCGGCATTACCCTGCTGGAAGCATTTTGTTATGCCCTTACCGAAATGGGGCTGCGTACAGGTATGGACATGCGCGACCTGGTGGCCAGCGATGCCGGCGGCCGCCAGCCTGAATTTTTTACCGCCGCACAGGTATTGCCGGTGGCGCCGGTTACGGCTACCGATTTCAGAAAAATCCTCATCGACCATGCATTGGTGCAGAATGCCTGGGTATATCCGCTGGAATCGGATCCGCGCGGCCGGTACAGCATACTGCTCGAGTTTGCCAATGAGCAGCTCAATAGCAGTACTTTTCCCATTACCGTAACACCGGGTGGCGTGGCATATCATGTAGACCTGGCCTTTCCGTATTGGGATGATGAAGATGCCCGCCCCTTTAGTGAGGAGGTAACGCTGAACAGCGTTGTGTTTGACGGCATACCCGGTAGCGAATGGCATCCCATTGAAGGTACCGACGCCTTTTTTGCACGCATTACCGTGAACTATACACCGGCCTCGGGACCTGCCACCGATCAAATACTTTGGGTAGTGGCCCAGGTTACCTCACCCATGGCTAATTCGTTGGCAGAACTGCCGGTAATATTACCCGAGGTAACAGCCAGGGTAATGAATCTGACAGATAACAGTCCCACCGACCTGGCGCTGCTACGCCGGTTCAACCGCCGCACCACCGAGGCCAACCAGGCCATGCAAGTGGTTCGCCGCTACCTGAAAGATTATCGTAACCTTTGCGAGGACTTCACCGATTTCCAGGCTGTGCACCTGCAGGAAATTGCCGTATCGGCTATTATTGATGTAAATCCCGGCGTACACATAGAACAATTGCTGGCCGATATTTTTCTAAGCATCGACCGGCTTATTTCACCCGTGAATGATTTCAAAAGCCTGGATGAACTGCTGGCCTCAACCACTCCCGATAAAATATTTGAAGGGCCATCGATGGATACCGGCTTTTTACCCAACGATGGTATCAGCACTACTTTTTTCCCCGCCGCACTGTATACCTCCGATATATTGCGGCTGATATTGCAACAGCGCGATCAAACAGGCAGCGATATTGTGCAAAGAGAAGACGTAAATGCCCGCAATATTGCCGCCGTACGCAACCTGAGCCTGGCCAATTACCTCGATAGCCGGCCCATTACCACCCACGCACGCGATTGTTTGACCCTGGTAAACAGCCAGCGGCATATTCCACGCCTGAGTTTGACCAAGAGCCGCATCCTGTTTTACCGCAACCAGGTAGCTGTGAATTATGACCTGGACCGTGTGATTGATTTATTTAACGAAAAAAAAGCGGCGCTGTTACAGCAGGAAGCAACCGGCTTTGCCGACATTCCACGGCCGCAGGGAGAAGTATATCCTGTATCGGAATACTATCCCATTCAAAACGATCTGCCATTGATTTATGGTGTAGGCGAAGCGGGCCTGCCCGATACCGCTACCGAAGAACGCAAGGCGCTTGCCCTGCAGTTGAAAGGGTATTTATTTTTTGTAGAACAACTCACTGCGGGTATAGCCAGCCAGCTGGGCAATATCAATACTTATTTTTCTGCAGACCCCTCCATTAACAAAACATTATTTCAGCAACCGCTGTACCATTTGCCCCATGCCGATAAACTGATCAGGAGTTTCGATCCTGCGCAGCAAAGCTGGGAGAGTTTTATACAGGACGATCAAAATAATTATATCACCACCCTGCACCAATCGGCTGAAAGCAGGGAACAATTTCTTACGCGTCGTAACCGCGTACTGAATCACCTGCTGGCCATTTTTGGAGAAGATATGTATGATGCTGCTGCACTGGCCTATCATACTGCCACCGTGGTGCCCGATGCCGCCAGCATATCCTTACCCGATTTACTGGCCAGGCAGGCAGCAAAACGGCTGGCCGCTTCGGAAAAACTCATTAAGGCCAAGTCGGATTTCTTTTACGATCTGCCGGCGCTCAACCGCAATCGCGCTCAGGCATTTGGCAATCCTCCTTGGCGTAAACCTTCGCTGCTGAAAATTGATGGTGATTTGAACTGGTTTATACACGATGCCGATGGCAACCTGTTGTTGCAATCCATATCCCCGGGCACATCTGAAGCGGCCATCCGCCGCCAGGCGGCGGCTGTTTTTTCGCAGGCCACTTCGGCCACTAATTATGCTACGCAACTGGAAGGTGGCGGACAACTGCGGATGGTGATCGACGACGTGGTGGAAAGCCCCGGCACATTTGCCTCGCAGGTAGCTGCAGACAATGCCATTGCCGAACTGGTGCAGCAGTTTATACAGTTGTGGGTACGCTTTGCCCTAACGCCACTGGAAGCCAGGTTATACCATATGCTTTCCTACCCATTCAGGGAAAAAAGGCCATTGGTACATAATACCAGTAATTATTTTGAAATATTTGATGTGTTGCCGGCCATCACCAAACATTTCAGGCTTTGGGAAGATGCTGGTTTTGGTGGTGATGAATTACTCACCGGCGATATGGATTATACAGGCGCCACCGATGAGGAAGCTGAAACCGCCGCAGAAGCGGGCATTGCCATGGCCATCAGCCGCGGCGTGCTCATGGAATCCTACGCCATTAGAAACCCCGCTGCTGATATCTACCAGGTGCAATTGCTTTTACCCGATGGTACCGTGCTGGCCCATTCACCTGTGAATTTTGCCACGGAAGAACTGGCCCGGCAGCAACTGTTCCGCATATGGATGCATATGTACCGCCTCTTCAGCATACAGGGTTTTTACCTGGTTGAACATTTGCTGCTGGCGCCGGTGAACGATGCCGATGCCCGCCTTACAAATATCGATGTGGATGATCCCTACCCTTTCCAGATCAGTTTTGTATTTCCTTCGGGATATACCAGGGATTTTTCCGATGACAGCAGCACCCCCATGCCCTCGCAACCCGAACGCAACCGTGATCCCGAATTCAGGAAATTCACCGAACAGCAAATACGCAAGGCATGTCCCGCGCATATACTACCGCGCGTATTATGGGTTGATACATCTGACCCCGCAACAGCAGCAGATACCGATGCCAGCTTTACCAGGTTTGAGGAACTGTACCGGGAGTGGCTGGAAGCTTATTTATCAGAGGCTACTACCGAAGCCGATATAGCGCCCTTGCGGAATGCACTGGTGACTGTATTGAATAATATATATGAAGAATGAATCAGGCTATTACCCATATGATTCGCCGCGAGGTATTTGAACTGAGTACCGGCCATTCTAAAAATGGTTTGGAATGCCAGCAGCGTGCATCAGGCATGGTGCATGCTATTATTCATCCTATACTGGAAAGCTGCTTCGATCAAATGGAGCTGGGTAAGCGGCGCCTGGTAATTGATAAACTGGAGATTGACCTGGGTGTGTTTGATGCAAAGAACCTGGAAAAGGAATTGATGAATCGGTTAAGGGATATGCTGGAGAAAGAATTAAGTACCTGTTTGCAAAAAGCCAGAGAAGCAAAAACTACCAACGCCCGTCTCATGATCACCGATGGCGCCCACCTGGTTACAACAACTGCCGCGGGGTCAACCACCATGGCAGGGCTTCAACAATCCGCCGCATCAAATGCGCAATTACTCGATGCGGAGGAAACCTTTTACATATTATTATATTGGTTCCTGCAACACGGCCGTTTACCCTGGTGGCTTGAACCAATGCAACAACAAGCACCCATAAACGAATTATTCGATATACAATTTATAAACAAGTTACAGGAAGAAGAAAAAGGTGCATTCCGGGAACTATTGCGCAGTTCACCAGCCGCAGGCATACGCCTGGTGAACCATTTCAGCACCGAATGGATGGTGCAATTCCTGCAACATATTGATATACCCGTTTCAAAAACCGTTGCACAGTTTCAGATAATTTTACCTGTATTAAAAGCATTCACCACTGTACAAAAGCTCTTCCACCAACACTTCTGGCTGGAAGCCATCTCGTCGGGATCTGTCAATATCACCCTGGTGATAGAAAAAACCACCCGTGGTTACAACGATACCGGCGTAGCGTTGGCCCGGGCGCTGCATCAAACTTGCAAGGAACGCCCTGAAACCGTATGGGCAGCCTGGTCAGAACAAATTGAAAAATACCTGGCGCATCAACAACCATATGATGATTTTCGAAAACAAACCCTGGCCGAACAGCCGCCTGTACATACACCCCACCAGCAACCGCTGCCTGCAGCTGCAAATGAAGTAACAGAAGAAGAAGGTCTTTTTGTATCCGCCGCAGGCCTCGTAATTCTGCACCCCTTCCTTACTGAACTGTTTACCTCCACCGGCCTTTGGAATAACCATCAATGGCAGGATGAAAACAGTTCATTCCGGGCCGTTCAATTATTATCCCAATTGGCTTACGGCCAAACCGACCTGCCCGAATACCAGCTCACATTCATAAAAATATTATTGGGCATGGATATCGAAACCCCGTTGCCCGCACAGGAACCATTAAACGACGCCGAAACAACCGCCTGTATCGATTTATTACAGGCATTGATAAGCCACTGGACCGCCTTGCGCAATACCGGCGCGGCCGCCGTGCAGGAAGCTTTCCTGCAAAGACATGGAAAACTTAATCATCATAAAAAAGAATATCATGTAACTGTTGAACACCTGGCGCAGGATGTATTGTTATCGCGACTGCCCTGGGGTATTGGTATGATCAAATTGCCCTGGATGCAAAACATGTTACATGTTAATTGGCTTTAACCATTAAAAACAAAACCGAACATGAACACGACAACCAGCGGCCTTTTTATAAAGGCCAGAAAGGCAGTACCCACGTTGTTGATCTTGCTGATGAGTTTTTTAAGCAAGGCACAACACTACGATATTAACCTGCCCGCCGCACCACCCCCTACGCCACCGGAGTATCATTTTCCTTTTAACCAGCCTATAGGTGGTGGCGCCGCCACCATTGGGGTTCAAACCACCGCAGCAACGGTGGTATGGGATTTTTCCACCATACCCGGAGGCGCTACACTGGAATCGGATCGCTTCACATTCAGAGGTGTTACCGTGCAACTGCCTGCCGATGCAAGCACCAATGTATCCAGTGCACAGAATGTGGTCATAGAAGGAACCCCCAACCAAACCGGTTCATTTCAATTCAGCCTCATAGTGGCCGACGCCAATAACCTGGCTGTAACAGCAACAGGTACTTTCGAGGTGTTTATTGAACAAGCAGTGGATGTAGTATTGGTATTGGACCGTTCGGGTAGTATGGGTGCAGCATTGGGTGCAGGTACACGCTGGTCGGCCCTGAGACAGTCTGTACAAAATTTTATGCTGGCCTATGAAACCCTTCGCCCGCAGGACCGCACCAGCGTTACGTATTACGATACCGACCTCAATCCATTATCTGCCGTTTGCCCCGGTTTGATATCCAACAACAGCACACCAGCCCTGTCTGTACAATTAGCCGGCGAATTGAACAGCCCCGCCTACCAGCCACATGGCCTTACTGCCATGGGCCTGGGTTTGCAAAATGCACAATCCAAATTAACAGACGCCACCCGCTCCCGCAATATATTGCTCATTACCGATGGAGAGCAGAATGTGAATCCAAAGGTGAATTTAAACGGGCAGGGCTATAGTGATGGGTCCAGTATCCCCGATGGACTACGTATTACCACCATTGGTATCGGTAATCCCAGTGGTACGGTGAACACCACCCTGCAAAACCTGGCCCAGGCCACTAACGGTAGTTACAACATCACCCTCGATGGTAATGCATTCACTTTTGAGGGTGGTAATGTACTGGGCGACCTGAGCTCGGGTTTTGGCAACAATTTCATGACCATGCTACAGGATAACAGCCCGCAAATGATTGATAAAACCTCCACCGCCATACCTGCCAATAATACACCGGTTACCCTGCAGGAATTCCCCCTGAATAAGGCCGTGAATAAATTGTTACTGGAATTTGTGGTACCCCGGAGTTTTGAAGTACCACAGCTTGCACAACTGCTCAGCCGCATCAGGGTTACCAAAGACGGCTCGCCGGTGCTCAATTATGCCCAACCGGTATGGTCGGGGAATTATACCAACACCATTCTGCTGGTTTTTGATTTTAAAAGTCGGCGCGGCTCGCAACCGCCCCTCAATCCGGAAGGGAAATGGTCTGTTGCCATTTCCGATTCCACGCTTCGCCTGGGTTATTGCAAACTCACTTCCATTGCCGACGATCACCGCCTGCATATAAAAAGAACCTGGGGTAATAAGAATCCCAAAGTGCAGGACGATTTCCCGGTAACCGTGCATATCGATTGGTTGGGTTTGCCTGTGAAGGATGCCAAAGTAGACTTGCTGGTGATGGTGCCCGGCAAAGACCTGGGTCAATTGTTATCGGAAGCCGCCAATGTACAATTGTCTGACAGCGCCGATGCCGGCTCGCCCGGTGTGCAAAAATTCAACCATTTGCTGGCCACCGACAGCAGTTTCCGAAAAGCCCTGGAAGCCACCGGCACCCTGGTGACACTAACACAAACAGGCAATGGAAAATATGAAGGTGCTTTTAAAAACCTGCCCGTGGCAGGAATGTACCGGCTCGTTTACCGCATTAGTAGTAAAGATTCTGCCGCCGGCGAATTCCAGCGTTTTGTGTCAGAAAGCTTTTATACATCTTTCTCGAATGTTGATCTCACCAAATCAAATGTCACCACGGTTATAAACGACGGGCAACTGGTGATGAATCTGAAACCCATCACGTCCTATGGGGTATTGATAGGCCCTGCTATGGGATCGGCTTTCTCGGTCACCAACCCGGCCATTAAAATTGCCAATGTGGTCGATCACCAGGACGGCAGTTATACCATCACATTCGAAGGCAATATCAACGATACCACCAGCATACAAATACTGGGACAAACCGTGCATACCGGCAAATTGCAGGACGCCGGCAAAGGCGGCTCCGTCATTGATAAACTGCACGACTGGCTGAGAGACCATGGCATACCCGTATGGCTGTTCTGGCTGGTATTGCTATTGCTGCTGATACTGATATTATGGTTCATATTCAGAAAGAAAAATTAAGCGTATGCAACCAGAAAACAGGCTAACAACCACCGGCAACAAAAGCGCCGGTGGTTCCAAAACAAATACCGGTGAACCGTTTTACAGGGCCGTTTGCTGCAGACTGCAGTTTACGCTCAGCGTATCCGAAATAGAATCGGGCCAGATAAAATGGGACCTGGGCAAACCCTATTTTATCCGCCACGAAAAAACCGGCTACTGCACCCATTTAAATACCCATAAAAAATGTTGTACGATATACGAAAACCGGCCGCAGGTATGTAAAAAATACAGTTGCGCCCGGGATACCAGAATTTGGAAAGACTTTAACAAAATGGAACTGAATGAACCATTCATCAGTGAATTGCTCAGGGAAGAGAAACCGGCATTGATGTACATATCCTGAATACCAGCCTTACCATGAAGCATTCGGAAAAAACCAGTTCACCGGAAAAAAAATCATCGGGCCGCCCAGGCCGGCAGGGACCTTTTTTTGGCCCGCAAACAAAACTCAGGGTAAACGAGGCCAACGATGTGCATGAGCAGGAGGCCGACCGTATAGCCGGCAACGTGATGCGCCAGCCGATCTCCCAACCATTTTTTACACCGGCGCCCAAAATCATACAACGCCAGGAAAAGGACGACAAAACGGGAGAAGTGATCACCGAAGGAGGCGGTATTGTACTGGAACAACTGGAAGAAAATCCCGCCTTTGAAGCTTGGAAAGAAAAACAAACAGAAAAACTCAAATATACATTGTGGGACAGCCAGTCTGCCGATTACAAGGCCGGGGTAATCACCTTTGGTCTGCTGAATGCGGGTGCATTGGGCGCCACCTTTGCCCTGGATCCCAAATTCAGGGCCGGGGCCATTTCCACACTGGAAGGCGTTAACCTGCTGACGCCATTGTCGCTGATCCCTTACAGCGAATATTTTGGCGTATCGGGTTTTAAATACAAATTACCCGGCGCAGCAGCCGCACCCTATACGTTCAACACCGAATTTGAAATGGATGCCTGGTTCAATCTGATGCGAAAAAAATGGAATATGCCCAAAGTGGGTTTGGGATTTGGCATCGACAGCGCCTATAGCCAGGAAGGCGGTTTCAAACCCTTTACAGGCGGTACGCTCAAAGTAAAGATCGGTGGCGGTGTTATGAATGTTCAGGGATTCCTCAACCACCGGCTGCCCGCTATACCCATGCTGGTCACCGATCCATCAAAAGGCGAACCGCCTACCTGGATCATGCGTTCATTGCCCGACCAGCTGGAATCGAATTTACCGGTGGGCAGTGGCGTATTTATTACCGTAGATGTATTGCGCATTCCCGAATTGTTTGGCGGCGGCAGCTCGCAAAAAGAAAAACCTGCATACAGGAAATCTGTTGAGGTGCATCGCAAGGAAAACAACAGCAGCCAGCCGGTTGATAATGCAGCTGCCGGTATGGTAGATCATGTATTGTCGTCGGACAGCGGCAGGCCAATGGAGCCAACCACCCGGCAGTTTATGGAAAACCGCTTTGGCCAGGACTTTTCCGATGTGCGTGTACATACCGATAACGAAGCCGCCCAATCGGCCCGCGCCATCAATGCCAAAGCCTATACCAGCGGTAAGGATATTGTATTCGATACCGCCGAATATAACCCCGGCACTGAAACCGGCAAACAGCTGCTGGCGCACGAACTGGTGCATGTGGTGCAACAAACGGGCTTCATTCAACGCAAAAAAGGCAATGGTATTGATACCAGCCGGGACGAGGAAGTAGCGAAAAAGATTCGCGAACAACTGGAAATGGGTAAATATGCAGGCGCCTGGCTCGATCTGAACGATCATACCGACGGGTTGAACAAGCCCTCACAGAAAAAAGAATGGCTGCGTAAGCACAATCACCTGCGCAAACTTTTCCTGGATACACTTCCCGTAACGGTGATTGCCGATACCTATTCGGCTGCCGAACTGATGTTGCAAACAAGGTCGGCCGCCTTCGCCATCATCGACTGCTGGTACCAGCACGAAGAAGAAAAACAAGCGCTGTATACCAGCAACCGGGAACTATTCAATTACCTCCTGGAATCCATTTCGCCCTATACCGGCGCTTCCATACAGGAAACAGTGAATGATCTCACCAGACGTATAGAAAGCCGGGAATACAATTCCAGTTTCGGCAACAGGGAATTCCACACCCTTCACCTGCTGGCGCCCACCGTGGAAGACAAGTTCAAATTTTACAAAGCGCAACCAGCGCTGTTCAAACTGGTCAGGAAAAAATTCGATCCCTTTACCGGCATCAGGTTAACAACCATGAATTTTTTAACCGATGACAATGAGATTAACCGGGAAGAAGCCCTGGCCATTTATAACCAGCTAAAGCTATTACCGGAAGAACAAAGACGTACATTTATAGAAACCGCTGCTTTTGCCGGCGCACTGGAAGCCGATAAAGATGCCCAGGCCTGGTATAAAAAACATTTTAAAGCACAGTATAAAGCCTTACCACGTAATTGGGATTTCGCCCTCAGTCCATGGAAATGGGACCTGCCTTTTGCAGAGCGGTTAACCGTAGACCATGTTGCCCTGATGAGCGGGCAATTGGCCTATGAAGACACCGCCACACGTAAATTTGGTTTTGATACCGGCATTGATAAAAAGCCGGTGGAAAAGAACGGTATGCTCACCAGCGATGCCGCAAAGCTCATCGCCCAACTGAAAGACGATGGCAATTTCAACGATCCCAAACGCCTGGTATTATTGCTGGCTATTGCCGTTCGCGGTAACCTGGAAGCCGCCGTTACCCGCGAAGTATTACAGCCCAAAAACAAAGAGAACAAGATCACCAAAGACAACCTGCCTGTAATAGAAAGTTATGGATTTATAGTCGCCAACAATTTTACCTATCAACCCGATAAGGCCGCCATAGCCGAGCACGATAAATCGCTTGGATGGTATATAGTAAAAAGAACGGTGTTTAAAGGAAAAGAATCCAGTATACTGGGTGAACACCGCGCCACGGTAAGCGTGCATAGTCTGCAGGATACCAGTTCCATGAAAGGCGCGCTGGGCGGTATGCGCTTTGGCCTGCAGGTGCACGACGGCGATGCCTATTATAATACTACCTGGCTGAATCGGCAGATCGCCAGCAACCCGGGTTCCGAAACCCTGCTGCCCAATATCAAAGAATTCAAAGGCAGCAACCGGGCTGGCAAAGTGTTTGCCAGCATACGTCCCGATATTCGTCAGGCCAATATTTATGCCAGCGTTCTACCCATAGAAGGACTGAACTATTTCGCCGCCGGTTCCCTGTACCGCAGTGGCGACGGCGTTTTGCAGGGATTGTCTATCAATATGACCTGGACAAAAGACCCGGCAGATCCCAACAATACCGTAAACCTGGTACTGGGACTGGACAACCTGGCCATCAACAATGTGCAGCTCATTGCTCCCAAAAGTACCATGGCCATTGGCCATATTGGTGTAAAAGGCTTGCGTTTTACCCTCAGCAAAAGCAAAAATATAGACGGCTGGTTTGCATCGGCCAAACTCACTGCAGATACTTTAATGGCGCTGGTGCCCAATGTGATGAAACTGATACCCTATGCCATCCTCACCATGACGGAAGAGTTCAAAGGCGCCAAAGTACATGTGTACAAAGAAGCGCTCGGTGAGTTACTGCCCTCCGATTTCAGCGGGCTTCGCTCCTCCCTCAGCTTTACCAGCCTGGAAGTAAAGAACATGTATGACACCACGGCCGGTTTCCTGGACGATTTCAGTATAGAACAAAGAGATAAACATGGCAAGCTGGTACGACAGGATTTGACCGTCAAAGAAACCTTTGGCTGGTATACCGATGCCCTGTTTGATATTAAAGGGCGCATCAAAAGTATCGATAATCGCATACGATCCATGAAAGCATCAGTGGCTGATGTTGACTACGATAAAAAACTGTAAGCCCTGGATAAAGAAAGAGAGAAACTGATGAAAGTGGTCGTAGATAAAGAATTACGTTATGAAAACAGAGACCTTGAAATGAACCGTCTGCGGCAGATCTACCACGAAACCAGGGAACTGAACAGAAAACTGGATGACGCATTCTATGCGGCCATACCCTATAACCCGGCATATGATGCGGCAGGTTTTCAAATACTGGAGAAGGAAAAAGCAACACTGGAAGTGGAATACGAATACCTGGACAATCGGTATTTTGAAGACATAAAACTGGTGGAAGACAGCCGCCATCGTATAGAACGATACGAAGCGAGGAAACGCATTGCCTTAATTGAATCGAAATATAAAAGCGTGGATGTGGAAATGGCCTTACGCGGTATTACCCTGCATGGTGGCCATTATGTACGCGACCTGGTGAACGACTCACTTCAATCACTGGGCTTTGAATCGCCTGCCTTTGAAGGATTGGAGAATATCTCGATCGGGGCGGTAGACAGCGCCTTTACAGTAAGCGGCCAGGGCGCCTCTTCCATAAAAAACAAGCCGGGTATTTCCATTCGCAAACTGAAGATACCGCTGATCACAGCGCCTTCGCTGTTCTACAAAACAGAAAAAATGCAGTTGAAAGCCGATGCGCCGCGGCTTCACAATGTGTTTGCAGGGGTATCCATCGACTTCGTGGCCAACCCGCTCGACAGGGACCCGGCCACGCCCTACAAATGGAAATTAGCTTCGCTGTGGATCGGCAAAGCCAGCTTCAACGGCCTGCAATTATTTATGGGCGATGAGCTGCCGCTGCTCGATTTCCCGGTTGGTGTACCGGTAGAAGCCTGGGGTATTGCCCTGACCAATTATGACCCTGAAACGGGCGATATCAATTTATCCATACGCGATGTAAAAGCCCAGGGTACTTACCAGGATAAAAATGAAGAAGCGCAAAAAAGCGGACAGATAGGTTTTGGTATCGACACCACTCTCGATAACCAAATGGAGGGCGGCAAAAAACCGGCTATCGATATAAAATATAACTTGGAAGAAGACAGTCTGCAGGCAGGCCTGAACATTGCATCGGCTTGGATCAGCAGCCTCGATGTACAATCGCCCACTATGCAGGTGAGCAGTTTACCGGGTGTGCATGCCGTTGAACTGAAGGGCGTACGAGGCCATGTAAAACTATTGATGGAGCGAAAGAGCGATGATCCCCAAAAAACCAGGCCCATGATCATCGAAATCAATGCACTGACCATTGAAGAAGCAACTGCCCGGGGCATCAGGTTTAAATACATGGAAAAGGCGGATGATAGCGACAAGGTGAAGAAAATACATGAAGTGACCCTGCCGGAAAAAGACAAGGTTTCGCTCAAAAATGTAAACCTGAGCGGGCTGCGGCTTACACTAGACCAACCTGGTGTTACATTAAGCACCATCGAAGACGATACCACCGTTACTTTGGGCGCCAGCGATCTGGGCGGCATCAGGTACACAGAGCAAACTGCCAAAGGCGCCGTATTGAAAGCCCTCACCCTTCACCGTGGTAAATTCAATTCCCTGAGCCTGGAAGCACTGGGCCGAAACGGACGCGCCTATACGCTGAAAGAATTCCTGAAATTCTTTGGCCGCACCAGGCTGGAAGAACTGGATGCCGGTGCGTCTTATACCGACGGCGCCACCAGCGGCAGCCTGGGCCTGAAAGGAAAGAAGGATGTGCCCATCGTCATAGACTACTACGAGCCAACAGAAGCGGACAAGCCCGGGTATTACGATATTCGCCTGCCCCTGTCGCGTGTAAATATTCCCGCCCTGCGTATCGTAAAAGGCGATCATGAAGTGATCATTTCCAAACCAACAAAAAAGGCATACACTTCTTACCTGAGCGATGTGGATGCACGATTGCAGGCCTTCCTGGAATTTGGGGAAGATGGTAAAGCCATCTACGATTTCCGGCTCCAATCACTGGATGTGGCCGATATGGCGGTATACGGACTGGAATATCATAACAAGGCCAAAGGAATTGATGTGGTGTTTGAAAAAGAGAAACCCCTGCATATTCCCCATATCAAGGCAGGCGGTTTCCGGTATTCTTCTTCTGAAGGTTTTGGCGTATTCAGTAAGGCCGGCGGATGGGTGAATGCAGCGGCAGGCGCCGAAATGATAGAAGCCAGCTTCGAAAGCATCAGGGCAGCCCTGGAGAACGGCGAGTTCCTGGCAGAAAAGATAAAAGGTCTTCCCGATTCAGCGCTCGATATCGATATTGAATCACTGGGCTTTACCATGGACAGTGCCGACAATATGGTGATTACCCTCGGTACTATTCGTGGCGCCTTCCCCAATTTCACCATCACCCAAAACGATCCAAAAACCGGTGTAAAAACAACCACCCACATCAGCAGCCTTACCAAAACCATCAGCGCCGATCAACTGGTCATCCATCTGAATGCCAATACCAGCAAGGAAATAGAAGCCACTGGTATTACCGCGGGCGGTATGGCCTTGTCAAGCGCCGACACCAAAGGCGGCCGCACTCTGAGCAAAACCGATGTGAAACTATTCGACAGCAAGAGCACGGGCGCCGACTCGGCCCATGTACAACTGAATGCCGATAAAACGAAAGAAATCACTTTAAAAGGCATTCGTGGCGGCAAGATCAATGTAGACCTGACATCGTACGACGGCTCCCGTGCATCGTTGAAAAAAATCAGGCTGCCCGATCCCGATCACATAAAAATTGATACCGTACACATTACCATAGATGAGAAAGGCCATAAGAAAATAGAAGTGGAAAAACCCGTGTTGCGCAATTTCAGTCTGCGTATGCCCAGCCCCGACAAAGCGGGCGATTACATCAGTGTGCTTTGCGACCTGGTGGTGGATGGAACCATCGAAATGGGTGACGGCAATTTTGCCACCATGACCACCGGCGCCCCCCACGATGCTTTCGTATTGCATGTGCCCGACAATGTACCTGTACAGGTGAACCACCTGCGCTTCCAGTACAAAGACACTACCGATTCCAGGAAAAAGAAACACGATAGCAGCCAGGAACTGAACGCCGATCAGCAAAAATTACTGGAACTGGAAAAAGCAAAAGATGAGGCGTACGCCGACATGCTTGAAACACATGCGCTGTTTGTCGGTGGGGAGCATCATTACAGGAACCCCATACTGGAAGAGTCTATTGATAAATACCAGCGGGCGGCAAAAGCATACAATGCCCATAAAGCCGGTATGGTAAGCGCCGCCAAAGCAGAGGCCGCCGCCTCCATGACCAAAAAATACCTCGATGCCGTGCAAGGCAAGGTACATGCCAGCCTGAGCATATACGATGAACAGCTGGAACTGGATATCATAACCCATAAAGGCGAAAAATATGTGGGCATTACCGACGATCTGGTAAGCAACATGAAACCGCTGATCCGTTCCATCATCGGTTCAACAGTGAATGCGCCATTCTGGGAAAGCGAAGAAATGAAGAAGATCGGGAAATCCATGCTTCGATGGTATGAATGGTTTGTACCTTCTACCCGTGGTTTGATATCGGCTATTGCTAAAGGAAATGCCATCGGCGCTGTATTGGTATTCCTGGACAATACCGAGATCAGCAAAGGCGTACTGACCGATGACAAAAATATGTTTGGTTTGAATTTCAATTTCGACACTTCCTGGCTGCTCGACATTGGCAGTTCCGATGAATTTGGGGTGCCCCTATGCGAAATCAAATACCAGCATCCCGATAAACCGGATTATTATAACCTGTATGGCATGATAGAATATTACGGGTATGTAAGTCCCGCACTGGTGACCCTTACCGGTCAGCGTGATTCGGAAAACCTCAAACGCATTTCGGAACTTACTTCCAAAGAACTGGATGAAAAAGGTATTAAAGAAGTGATTGCCTTACTCATTGCCTATATCAAACAAAATCTGACACTGGAAGCAGCCAATATTGTAAAAGCGGTGCGAAGAAATATTAAAGGCGTGGATATTACAGCAGACATTTCCCTGATGCCGCAACAGGTGATCACCGAATTGCTGAAAGAAAAAAAGAAAGGCAGCTTCCGGTTCGATAAAGGAAAAAACACCATCGATGACCTGCATATGTTGGGCGTATACCTGCGCGGCAACAATCCGCAAGCCATGGCCGCTGTTGGCGCCGGCGCCGATGGCAAAGACAATATATTCATACCCGGTGCTACCTATTTATCGCAGGATAAAGGCACGAAGGTCAGTTACGAGGGACTGGAAATTTCACCCCTGATCATGACCTATAACAACGATGTATTTGAACTATTGAACAGAAACATACAATTAAAAGGCCTGAAAGTGGGCGTAAAAAAATAATTAAACCAACCAATTATGAACGTTTTTGTAAAAAACATTGCCCAATCACTGTGGTTCCTGCAGGAAGTGGTACACCGCAGACTGAAAGCCTATTTCAAATCTGAACCATTTATCTACCCTGAACTCACGCTGGAAGCCGACAATGCACCGCTGAACCACCTGCTGGTACAACACAATATGAATATTGAAGAATATGTGATTCTGTTGCTGGCCCTGGCGCCGCATTTACAACCCAGTTTCCTGGACAATATCATACAACAATACCTGCCCAATGGTGGTGAGTTTCCCGAGTTTGGCGGTGTAAAGGGCATCAACCATCGCGGCACCCTGGCTACCGGCGAAACAGCCCTGTTCATATTGGCTGGTAACGACCTGCACCGCCGCCTGCATGCCCTGCAGTATTTTTCACCCGAACATTATTTTGCCAAAGAAAACATATTGCATACCGAAGAGGTGCGCGAAGGCGAACCCCGTTTAAGTGGCAAACTGATACTGCAACAGGAATATTTCGATTTGCTGACTACCGGCACCTTATCAAAACCCGCTTTCAGTCCCGATTTCCCGGCCAGGCTGGTCACCACCAAAATGGAATGGGCCGACCTGGTGCTGAACCCTAAAACCACCGGCCCCATCAACGATATCAAAATATGGCTGGAACACAACAATACGCTGCTGCACGAATGGGGTATGGCTAAAAAGATCAAACCGGGTTACCGCGCCCTTTTTTACGGCCCTTCGGGTACCGGCAAAACCCTTACTGCCACCCTGCTGGGTAAACAATTCAAAAAAGATGTGTACCGCATCGATCTGTCGCAGATCGTGTCGAAATATATTGGGGAAACAGAAAAGAACCTGGAGAAGATATTCACCAAAGCCGAACGCCGCAACTGGATATTGTTCTTCGATGAGGCAGATGCCCTTTTCGGCAAACGCTCCAGCGTACAAAATGCGCACGACAAATACGCCAACCAGGAAGTATCGTACCTGCTGCAGCGGGTGGAAGATTTTCCGGGGCTCATCATATTGGCCTCCAATTTCAAGGGCAATATAGACCAGGCATTTTTGCGGCGCTTCAATACCATCATTCATTTCCCCATGCCTACCCAGGAAGAAAGGCTTACCATCTGGAAGTCGGCCATACCCGCGCCGGCTGGTTTGTCTGATGATATTGACCTGCATACCATTGCCGGCAGATATGAACTGAGCGGATCCGCCATACTGAATGCCGTTCATTATGCCTCGCTGCAAACCATTTGCCGGCAGCAAACCGTTATTTCAAAAGAATGCCTGATGGAAGGTATCAAAAGGGAATTTGAGAAAGAAGAAAGAGTGTTTTATAATTAGGGATCAGGTGCAGGCCGCATCGGCAATGCGCAGGGCTTCGCCCATAATGGCCAGCCCTTCATCTACTTCTTCTTTGGTAATACAAAGCGGCGGTGCAATAAAAATATAGTTCCAGCGCACAAAAGTGAACAAGCCCAGTTCCTTCAACCGCGTGGCTACTTTGTTCATCACCCCCATTTCATCGGGTGAGGCATTAAAAGACGCCATGGGTTCTTTGGTGCGCCTGTTCTTTACCAGTTCCAGGCAACCCAGCAAACCGGTATTCCTGAAATCGCCGATGCTGGGATGTTCCTGTTTCATTCTTTCCACCTGTTCATCCATATAACGGCCCATGATGGCAGCGTTTTCCAGCAGGCAATCTTCTTCATAGATTTTCAGGGTTTCGACGGCCGCTGCACAGCACACCGGATGCGCCGAGTTGGTGAGGCCCAGCCACAGCACCTGGTCGTTAAAACGTTCGGCAATGGCATCGCTTACCATCAAAGCGCCTAATGGCAGGTAACCTGCCGTAATGCCTTTGGCGGTAGCAATCATATCGGGTGCCACGCCATGCACATCCACCGCAAACCAGGTACCGCAACGGCCAAAACCACTCATCACCTCATCGGCAATCAGCAATATGCCGTATTTGTTGCACAGGGCACTTATCCTTCGCAGGTAATCGGGCGGGTATTTGATACAACCCGAAGAACCGCTTTCCCCTTCCATCAAAATAGCAGCAATATTGCCAGGCCCTTCAAACTGAATCACCCGCTCCACATGCTGCACACATTCCCTGCTACACGAACTGATCTCCTTACCCCAGGGGCAGCGGTAACAATAGGGATCTTCCACATGCACGATATTGGGCACCTGTTGTGCATCGGCAGTCAATTTACGCGGATCGCCGCCTGCCGTCATGGCGCCATAAGAGGCGCCGTGAAAAGCACGGTAGCGTGCAATGATCTTATGCCGGCCGGTATACAGGCGTGCCAGTTTGATAGCGTTCTCTATTGCAGAAGCGCCACAAACCGTGAACAAAGTTTTATTCAGATGAGGAGGTGTAATGGATGCCAGCCTTTTACCCAGTTCGCCGCGTACCGCCGTAACACAACCGGACGTTACATAACTGATTTGCTGCATTTGCTGCATCACAGCATGGGTTATACGTTGGTTACCATGACCAATATTGACATTCATGAGACCGGAAGAAAAATCAAGGTACCGTTTGCCTTCATAATCGAACAGGTATACCCCCTTTCCATAATGAACAGCGATGGGTTGTATGCCTTTTTGTTTACTCCAGGAAAACAGGGTGTGGTCGAGATTATCGCGTATGATCGCCTGCATGGCGCTTAGTGGAGGGGATTGAGGCATATCAGGATTTCGGGATAGTTCCATACACCACATCATTAGTTTGGCTGCTAATAGTAATTTAAAATTATTTTGGCAACAATCCAAAAAAAGCAAGCCTGCCGGTCCGCCAACATATTGCCTGAAATTGCACGTGCTCCATGGCATTCAGCATATGTTTGTTACACAAATAAACGCTTATACCCTGAAAGGGTTCCGGCAAAGTATTGCTTATGTTGCTGAACAATCCGGCAAACGATTCATGGGGTGAATCGTTCATCCGATATGGCGGATGATCTCCCACAGGTTCACCGTATGCTTACCATATGCATTCCTGCCAGGTTTAATGCCTATAACCGTTATTTTGATTGATTGATAAACTAATATAAAGAATTAATTGTCTATTTTTATTATATAAGGAACAATTATCCTCTATGGTCGATATTGCTATTGCAGGTAATCACATATGTATGGCGGATGGTATCAGGAAAGGGGTGGTACTCATCCGGAATGGAGTAATTGCCGATATCCTGGACGACTACCCGGAAGGCACCAGTTACGATGCCATATACATCGGCGACAAGGTATTGATGCCCGGCATCATCGATCCCCATGTACACATCAATGAACCGGGCCGCACGCATTGGGAAGGTTTTGTTACCGCCACCATGGCCGCCGTGGCGGGTGGGGTGACCACCCTGGTGGATATGCCGCTGAACTCGAGCCCCGTCACCACCACGGCGGAAGCCTTTGATCAAAAGCTGGCTGCTGCCGTGATGCTGCAGGCCGATTGTGGTTTCTGGGGCGGACTGGTGCCCGGCAATACATCGCATATTGAACCTTTGATCGAAAAAGGGGTGCTGGGTTTTAAAGCTTTTCTCACCCACAGCGGCATCGATGAATTTCCGGCGGTTACGGAAGACGATCTGCGCAAGGCCATGCCCATTCTTGCCCAACACGGTTTGCCCCTGCTGGTACATTGTGAACTGGGCACCCTTGCAACCACGATTTCCAATCCACGATCATACAACAGTTATTTGCAATCGCGGCCTGCCGCCTGGGAAGACGAGGCGGTTGCCCTCATGATACGGCTTTGTGAAGAATACCAGTGCCGGGTACATATTGTGCATTTATCGTCGGCCGGTACTTTATCGCATATTCAGCAGGCCAAACAAAAAGGACTGCCCCTCACCGTTGAAACCGCCCAGCATTATTTGTATTTTAATGCAGAAGATATTCCCGATGCACAGCCTGCATTTAAATGTGCGCCACCTATTCGTGAAAAGGCCAACAATGAATTGTTATGGCAGGCCTTACAGGAAGGCATTATTGATTTTGTGGCTACCGACCACTGCCCTGCCCCGCCTGACGTAAAAGATCCGGAATGCGGCGATCTGCAAAAAGCATGGGGTGGCGTTTCCTCGCTGCAGTTCAGTTTGCCGGCCTTGTGGACTGCGGCGCGGCAAAGAAAGATACATTGGTCGAAGTTGGCAAAATGGCTTTGTGAAAAGCCGGCTGCTTTGTGTGGATGGCAAAATAAAAAAGGAAAGATTGCCAGGGGCTGCCAGGCCGACCTGGTAATTTGGGATCCACAGCGCCGGTTTACCGTAAATGCCGATGTAATTGTGCACAAACACCGGGTAACGCCCTATCTTAATGAAGAGTTATATGGTGTGGTGGAACAAACCTGGCTGAGCGGGGAACAAATTTATTATCACGGCGATTACCTGGAATTGAATAAAGGGAAAATCATTACGCGCTGACAGACGCGTTCCCATCAAGAGCCGCCGTTATGCTGTAACGATGCACGAGCCGGGCGCCATCAACGAAGATCCAGCTGTACCATCGCCGATCAACAAGTAGCACTACTTATAAAATGATGCGCTTATGATGATTTCTGAATTCGATCACCTGAACAGGGCAGAAAAAGCCAACCTGTTGCAGCAATGTTGCGGCAGCACCACCTGGATTAATAAAATGATTGAGGCGCCGCCGGCTGAGGATTTGGTGGACATACTGGAGATTGCCGAAGAACAATGGTATGCCTGCAAACAGGAAGACTGGCTGGAGGCGTTCTCCCATCATCCCAGGATCGGCGACCAGGAAGGGCTCAGGAACAAAATTACAGAAAGCGAACAGGTGTTTGTACAAAACGCATCGGAACAAACTTTGCAGCAACTGGCCGCCGCTAATGCGGCGTACGAGCAAAAATTCGGTCATATTTTTATCATTTCTGCTACCGGAAAATCGGCCGAAGAAATACTCACGCAACTTAATACCCGATTGCAAAACAATGCCGATACCGAAATTAATAACGCCATGGAAGAACAGCTTAAGATTATAAAACTACACATAGAAAAACTGTTTACCACATGAGTATCACCACCCTTATTTTAGACACAGAAAAAGGTAAACCAGCCGCAGGCATTGAAGTAGTGGCTTATCGCCGGCAGGGCGATGAATGGATGGAGTTTGTGCGTGGCAATACTGATAGTAATGGACGTATAGCCAATTGGCTTGATGGGCAGGAAGTAGCCACGGGTGTATATAAGCTGGTTTTTAAAACCGGGGATTATTTTGAGGCCGCTTTTTATCCATTTATTGAAGTGAGTTTTACTGTCACAGATGACACGCATTATCATATACCGCTGTTGTTGAGCAGGTATGGTTATGCTACTTATCGTGGGTCGTAATTTTATGGGGGAATGAATGCGCCGTGTTGTGTTTTTGAACATGCCGGAGAGCAGGCAGAAATACATTCAGTTGTTGTTATAAGTAAAATCTTCTTCGATACCCGTATACCGAAACCTGTTCCTGATAAGATGTACCCCCCTGTTTTTTTGATTGCGCACCGTATGCACCGATATCTGCATTTTATGCGCAATTTCATGGCAGTTAAGTCCGCCCGAATAACATAAGGTAATCACTTCCCTGCATTTAGCCGGCAACTCTTTCACAATCGTATTCACCTGTTGCAATACTTCGGCATAAATGGCTTCATTTAACCCGTTGCTGTCCTCGTTGCTCAATCGTTGCCGTATAGATTCCCGTACACGCGCCTGGTATTTGGCCTGTTGTGTGTGGTTGATACAGGCATTGCGGGTGCTTATATACAAAAATGCTTTGATGGAATAGAGCGTTTTGAAACCGGTTCTTTTCTGCCAGAGTTTTACAAATACATCTGTAACGATATCCTGGGCGATAGCCAGGTCGTTCACCCAGCGTCTGGCGAAGAAGCAGAGTGGAGCATTGAATTGGCGGAAAACCTGCTCGAAAGCCGGAATTTCCTGCTGTTTTAGAGGGTTGATTGTTTCAATTGGAATGATCCCTGTAGCAGTCATAATCAGTTAGTTTTCGTAAATAACCGGCTGGAGCCCCTTGGCCAGGCAGCCGGTGTGTTCTTCCATGTGATAAACCGTTTAAGAAGCTTATAAACCTGCCGGAAATAGACATCACCGGCAGTGAGCTGTTACAGCCCAAAACGAAAGCTGCTTGTAGAGGTTTCGCTTTTTATTGCCTTTTCCTTTTGAAATACGTTGACCAGCAAATCAAGGCCATGATGTGGTTATCAGACAAAGCTGAAAAATGTATTCCGGGTACTATAATTAAAACACCATTTATGTTAGAAATTACTAAAGTGAGGACAAAAAAAAAATTTTATCTGTGTTAGTTGCAGGCTTAACTATTTATGTATACCTACTTATCTACTAATTTCTGCCGTGCCAATTTTAAATCTATTGACCTTAATCAACTATTTAGCCATTGGCGATAATGATACTGCTGTATGTAAACATTATATTTTAGTACAAGACATACTTCACAAAAACTCAGTAACGGGTTGATAATGAAATATTTTCATAAAATAAAAATTTTTCATCCTACATTTGGCCCGGGAGTGAAAAAAAGAACTGTTAGAAACTTTTCAGAAGATCATTAAATTCACTTTCTCCTTTTACGGCTCAGAATTAGTTAAGCGAAACCTCGTTCCCTTCTACAAGCTTATACCAATCCACAAGCAGAGAAACTTTATCCATTACGAGATTGATGCATCTGAGAATTTCGGTTTACGTGTACATGCGTGCATGTAATGTTTTGGCTATTAACCGGCTTAAACCAGCATTTTATACACTTTAAAGTTTTTGCTGCTTTTTGAATTAACAAAGCAGACAAACATTATGAAAAGATCGAAATTGAACTCGATGCTCGTTGCCGTGATTGTACTGGCCGTAGTGGCCACGGCCTTTGCCGTGAGAACGCCTTCTGCTGCGACGACTAAAGCGACAAATGCGAAACAAATCAAAGAAACCAAGCCGAAACAAGACCTGACGATGTATTACTGGTACGATGCTACTATGAATTATCTCGATCGGCAAAACACCATTCAAGACGAAATGGACCTGACGACGTTTGATGAAAGTTTGTCAAATCCCAAAACCCTGCAGGAGTATGGATTCGCACCTTCTGGTGTTCAGCCCAATCCTTATCCTCCCACTCCACTCAACCCAAGCAACCCCGACAAAATATTGTGGTCACATCCCTGATAATTGTCATCAGATTTCCCCCAATTCCATCCGCCTCATATTGTAAATATTTTTGGCGGACCTGCATCCGGCAGACATACTTGTGTCCTGGTTCTACACACCGGATGCATTTTTTTTAATTCAGATACCCATCATTCTGAACCAGGTTGGGATCTCTTTCAACTTCTGAAAATGGTATCGGATATAACTCATCCGTCTGTTGCCAGTTACTTCCTTTCAAAACTGATAGTATCTCGGTGACTTTTCTCCATCGTTTCAAATCAATCCACCGATGGCCCCATTCTGCAAAAAACTCAATTCTTTTTTCATTCCCGATTGCAATGAGGCATGCCTCTTTATCCAATGTATCCTGCAAAACAGGTAGTCCGGCTCTACTTCTAATAACATTGACATCTGTCACTGCCTCAGCCGGATGATCTAACTGCGCCTTTGCCTCTGCCCTGATCAGGTATTGTTCTGCCAATCGTAATACAATATTGTATTCAGTAGCTTGTGCAGTTGATGCATAAATCTTATACTTATAAGGGTACACATATTCAGTACCTGCCGGGTTTGGTTGTGCTTTTTGTGTCCAGTAGTTCTTCCGTAAGTCGTTCTGTTCAAAAGCCTGCTGTAAATTGTTCGTTAATACATACATCGGTACCGCGTTTGGAGAACCTGGTACGAACATTCTTCCTTCAGCCGTATTAACCGGGCTCAAAACAGGGGCCCACTGGAAAATCGTCTCTGTACTGGCCGACAAAAAAACCTTATTCAAATCGGTAGTTAGTTGATATTGGTGTGAATCAATCACCTCACTGGCCGCAGCAGCAGCTTTGTCCCACTCTTTCCGATATAAGTACACTCTGGCCATCAATGCCAGACACGCCATTCTATTGGGCCGGGTATTAGTTAAACCATCCGGTAATGCCACAAAAGCAGCCTGCAGATCACTCTCTATGAACTTATATACCGAATCAACCGGGCTTCTCGATAACAAGGCATTCTTGTCAGCATTTGAGCCCGTTACCAGGGGTACATCTCCAAATAAATTAACGAGATAGGTATAACACAAGGCACGCACGAATTGAACTTCTCCAGCCAATTTTTTCTTCTCTGCCAAACTTACATTCTCAGACCTGCTTAGTCCTTCCAAAATAATATTGCATTGATAAAGGTAGGCGTAAGCTGCTTTCCAGATATTAACTCCTATTACAGCATTTGTTGTTGCGAGCGAGTTCGTAGCAAACTGGTCTTCAGCAGCAAACGGTGATGTTCTTACCAACTCATCCGCTGACAAACCCGGGAAAAGGCTCATAGCGCCATTCAAAAAATATTTTGTCTGGCTCATAATATTACTATGCAAGCCTGTAACTGCAGCCCTGGCCATCGAATCGCTGGAAAACACAATGCCAGACTCCAGCCAGTTCGCGGGTGGGTCAACTTCAATCAACTTTTTACAACTGCAGCAGACCCATACAAGCACTACGGCAACAGAAAAGCTTTGTATGTAACGATTCAATTTCATAAACGCTTAGTTAAAAACTCAACTCAACACCACCTGTAATGGTTTTTAGCGGTGGTAAGGTCTCAATTTTTTGTGTCTCCGGATCTAATCCATAGAAGCTTGTAAACGTAAGCAGATTCTGCGCCTGCAAATAAAATCGACAATTTTTAAGTGATAGTTTTTGCTGCCACTTCTTAGGAATACTCCAGGAAAGAGCAATGTTTCTAAGCCGCACATATGATGCATTTGCCAGTACGCCATCTGAATTCAGATAAGTTTCGATGGCCTCAAGTACTTTGAAATTTGCCCCGGTGCTAAAAGATTGAAAGGTATTATCAAAAACAGTAATTGGCTGGTTTAACCATACTATGCCGGGCTGACCTTGTAAATACACGGAATTAACATAACTATTTGCTTTCTGACTGCGTACTTCCCAAAATAGATTGAGCTGCCAATTTTTGTATTGAAGGCTATTTTGCACAGATCCATACCATGTTGGGTCCAGGTTGCCAATAACACCATAATCACCAGGATAACTGATTATGTCATCACTATCCTTATCTTCAAAATCAAATAGTAAATTGTCATTATCAATACCTGTATAGTGATAACCCTGGATAACTGATAAAGATTGGCCAATTAAAAGATTGTTTACATAGGCTGAATAAATCAGTTGCGGGAAAGCCAACAGCTTGTTTTTGGGAACAGTCAGCGATACAGTATGCATCCATTCCAGTTTCTTTTCAGCTTTGCTTTGAACACGTAGCATCAGTTCAAGACCTGTATTCTGCACTACAGCGCCGGAATTTTTCGCTTCATATTTTGAAAATCCTGTAATGGAGGGCAATGGATAAGCAATCAATTGGTTACTATTACGATTGCGATAATAAGCAGCTGTAAATTGAATGCGATCATTAAGCAAGCCCAATTCAATAGCCACCTCCATTTTATGGCTCACTTCCCATCTGTAATTGCTATCAGCCAGTTGTGTAGGGTAAATTCCGATACTGCCCAAATAATTATTAGGCACTATTTTCCAACGATCAAGATATTTATAATCGCCTATCCTGTCATTACCTGTTATTCCATAGCTGCTCCTTATCTTACCCAAACCAATAAAGGGCAAAAGCTTTTTCATAAACGGCTCATTGGAAAATATCCAGGCAGCACCTATTGCTCCAAAATTGCCAAATCGTTTTGAAGGGCCAAAACGACTGCTTCCATCGCGCCGGGCAGTCAGGTTCAGGATATAAGTATTATTCAGCATGTAATTAAACCGGGCAAACAGGGCTGCGTATCGATAATCATTGTTAATCTCGTTACTATCCAGGTTACTTGCTTCATGTACATTACGCAAAAACTCATCACTGTTAAAACCTGTAGCGGTAATATTGGTAATAGTGTTTATAGTACGTTGGTATGTGGCACCTGTTAAAAAACTAAGTTTACTTTTCCTGATAAATGTGGTGTACTCTAACTGGGGTTCTGCAATATAACTTTCATATAAGGTATGACCGAAATAAGAAATACCCTGCGCATTGGGGTCAATATATGTATTCTGTGAACTGCGGGGTATCAGCGACAACTCATCAGCCGCTACGGCATTATAACCCAGGTTGGCTTTTAACGATAAATGACTGTTAATACGATACTTTAGATCCAATCCTGTCAGCACATTACCAGTATTTGCTTCATAAGGCTGTTGCAGGAAAGCCATAGGATTGACAAAAGTCTTATTTCCCTGCTGCCAGTTTAAATTACCTGCAGAATCAAACATTGCAGGCAAGTTAGGTGTAAGATCAATAAGCTGCGTCAGGTCTTTTATGATCGAAGTATTCTTATCATAGGCATATAGCAGCGATAAATCTGCCGCAAACTTATTATTGGCGCTATTGTGCTGCAGGTGCATATGCATGGAAGCACGGTTATCGGCCAGCTTACCCGGAAACACCGTTGTTTCATGACTATAACCTGTGCCTATCAGGTAACTCAACCGGGCGTTGCCACCGCTTGCAGACAATTGCACATTACTCAGCTTTGCAGTATTGCCTATCAGCATATCCTTGAAATTGGTATACCGGGTAGTATCCCAAACAGTTAAATCCGGCGCGGTATTTTCATTTACCGCCAATCCGTCATTCTGCAAAGCACGCAACCGCATCGCCACATACTGCCTGGTATCCAACATATCTATATGCCTTGTAATACGACTCGCGCCGGAATAAACGTTCACATTGATCAACGGCTTGCCCGGCTTTCCCTTTCTGGTTGTAATCAGGACCACGCCGTTTGCGCCGCGGCTACCGTAAATAGCCGTGGCGTCGGCGTCCTTTAATACTTCCATACTCTCGATATCTGCCGGGTTAATCACAGAGAAAGGGCTGCGCCCCTGAGAACCCAGTGCTGTTCCCGAAGCAATAATCTGGAAGGGAGTATTATTAGGGGCAAAGGGTACACCATCTATAATAAATAACGGATCATTAGGCGGCAGCTTCCCGGGCGTTATTCCAATCGAACTCTGCCCCCTCAACTGCACCTTATACGCCGATCCCGGCAACCCGTTACGCTGCGTTATAAGCAATCCCGGTACATTTGCCTGTAAAGCCGCCAACGGATTACTTACGGGCTGTCTCGTAATTTCACTGTGAGTGATCTTGTGCACCGATCCGGTATTCAGCCTTTTGGAAGTTCGTCCATACGCAATGATCACGGTTTCATCCATACTCTTTACGGCGGCAGCTTTCAAATGTAACTCGATATAGGATTGATGTTGAATGGGCAGATACTCAGGCTGGTAGCCTATACAGGAAAAATACAACACGGCTTCAGGATGAATACCCGGAATCATAAACTCGCCATTACCATTAGTAGAAGTACCCTTCGATGATTTTTGTACCCATACACTCACGCCTTCCAGCGGAAGACCATCTTCATTCAGCACCTTGCCTTTGACAACTATAAGCGAAGTTTTATATTGTAAAGCGGTTTTGGCAGGTTTCACCACGATCATGCTGTCGCCCATCAATTCATATTGATAATACAGTCCCCGTAGCGCCTGCATCATCACCTCGTGTAACGAGCCTTTTTCAACATGTACAGAAACCCTGGCTTGCAAGGGCAAATTCTCCCTGATGTAAGCAAAGGAATATTTACTGGACCTCTCCACAAGCCGCATGATCTTCCTGAAAGGAACATTATCTTCGGAAATAGAAAATACATTGCGTTGCGCAAAACCGGTACTACCTGCTACTAATAAGATTATGCATAGAATAATTGTCGGTTTCATTTTTCTTTGTGCTTTTTTCCGGTGTTCTCTACAGCGCAACAGGCCGGTTAGTGCTACCGGAAATTTTCCCATAGCTCAGGTTAAAAACAGCAATCGCCTTGCAGTATTGCTTAAAGTATCATCCCTGCAACGAAACAATGATCTTTTTACCCTCTACCACAAACTGCGCCTGTCCCATTTTTGTCAGCAACTCCAATACTGATTGCACGGGCACATGCCTGGATAATTGAAATGAATAGTGACCGCCTACCTTATCCTTATACACCACTTCATAATCGTACCACCGCGCTATATCGCGCATGATTAAATGCAGATGCTGTTCATCATAGTCAAACCGGTCATCTTTCCAGGCCACGACATTTTCCAGATTGGCGTTTCTCACCTTTTCCAGTTCACCCTTCTCATTCATTTGCGCCTGCTCGCCCGGTTTCAGTATCATGGCAGGAAATTTACCGGCATGCCCTTTATCGGTACTCAGCACTTTTACCTTCCCCTCCAGTAAAGTGGTGGCCAAAACGGGCTCATCGTCGTAGGCATTGATATTGAAACGTGTTCCCAGCACTTCTATTCGCTCGCCGCCATGGTGTTCTGTAGGCAGTATATCTACAATAAAGGGTATCAACCGGCCGTCGGCAGCCTGCTTTGGCACCACTTCAATATATACTTCGCCGCTTACAACAATTCGCCGCTCTTTACCCAGAAATGCAGTGGGATAGGTGATGGACGAAACGCTGTTGATCCAGGCTTTACTGCCATCGGGTAACATCACCCGCCAGTTTTTCCCCTTTGGGGTAATAATCGAGTTTTGTTCATTTACAGCGGTGGCGCCGTCAAAAACACTATAACTCATCCAGGAACCATCTTTATAAATGGTGGCATTTTGCTGCCGGGCTATCTGGCCATCGTCCTTACCATCCAGGTTAACCAGTTTGCCATCGGCCAGCTTTAATACCAGCCTGTTATTGGCAGTTGGCGGCATATCTGCCATGGTTGCCGCCGGGGCCATTGGTACATCGGCCATGGGGGTGGTTGTGGCATACCTGTTTTGCCAAACCCAGGCGGCGCCCAGGCTTATTATAATGCCCGCAGCGATAGCGGCAGGCCGCCAACCCGTGACCAGCGTGCGTAAAAGGTGCGGTTTCTTTTGAGGCAGGCGGGAACTGAGCTTTTCCCATTGTGCATCGATATCAATACTGTTCAACCTTTTACGTTTCAGGGAGAGGTAAGCTTCATCATTCAGACGTTCAAACAGCATCCGGTTTTTTTCTGATAGGGCACACCATTCTTCCAACTCCTTTCTTTCCTTATCAGTCAGCTCATTGTTCCGGTATTTCACAATGAGCGAAGCAATGTGTTTGTAGGTAGCCAACGTGGTAAGTTTTAAATACTAAAACGGTTCAACATCTGTCTGACGCAGGGAGTACGAATTAAAATTTCTTCTCCAATAAGGCCTTCTTTAATGCGGCTATTGCGAGTGATTTCTGGTTGCGTATCGTTTGACTGCTCAGTTTCATTTTTTCGGCTACCTGTTCAAACGATAATCCGCTTAACCATTCGTTCAGGATCCTTTTTCGCTGAGGTGGCAGCTTTTTAATTTCCTGGTGGGTGGCCATCAATACTTCGGCTTCAATCAATCCCTCGGTAACCAGGCTTTCGTTTTTAGCCGACAGATACAGGTACTCTTCATGCCTTTTATCCTCTTCCAGCACTTCCTGCCTGTACTGCTGGCATTTTTGCTGCGTGGTGCTCATCAAAAATGCCTCTATCTTGTCTATACTGTTCAGTTCCTGCAAGCGGCTGTATAATTCAATGAAGGTCTCCTGCACAATATCGTTCGCCTGCTCCCAGTCGTGTATCAGGTCATCGACCATGATACAGTACGAACGGTAGAAGTGTTGATATAAACTCCTGAAAATTTGCTCCTGTGTTTGTCTCTTTTTATTCAGCAGTTGGTTAATGTATAGTATGTTTTCGTCCATGATTGCTACTTTTCAGAAACATCACTATTTATCACGCCTTACCTTAATTGAAGTTTCATAACCGTTATACCAATGATCTGGGGATACGGATAACATACTGTACGGGATTGGGATGGTATAGTGCCCGAACTCAGGTGAAGATAAGGAATCTGGCTTCTTGTGTGATCGGTTAAGAGAAAACATGCTATACCCTGTTTGAAGACTATTTAGGTTGGTTGAATACACGAAGAAATGTGCATCCGGGTACGAAAATAGGAAATCAGCAAGAATTCAGAAAATTTTTAAGATGATTTACATGCTAACACTTACAATCAGGCCTACTAGTAAATTTTACGAAGGTAAATGTGGTTTTATACGCTAAAATGTACGAGTCCCCACCGTGGTTTTACCGCTTGGTGGTCTTTTTGTTAAATTGCGAAAAATAAATGCATGGCAACTGATATAAAATGCCCTCAATGTGGACATATCGTAGACATAGAAGGCGCTGTTACAGAAGAGTATAAAAAACGCTTGCGCGACCAGATGACGGCTTATAAAAAGCAAAAGGAGGACGAGTTTGCGCAGCGCGAAAAAGAGCTGATACAACAAGTCCAACATAAAGAAACCGAATTTGCCAAAAAATGGCAGGAAGAGAAGCTGCGCCTGCAACAGTCGCTGGAAGAAAACCTGCGCAAATCTATTACGGCCGATTTTGAAAACCAGTTGCGCATGCTGCAACAATCCAATAAAGCCAACGAAGAAAAGCTGGCCGAAGCCCGTCGTAAGGAACTGGAGTTTTTAAAAAAAGAACAGGATCTGAAAAATAAGGAAGCTGAACTGGAACTGGCCGTACAGCGCAAGGTACAGGAAGAACGCAGCAAACTGGCCGAAGAAATGCAAAAGCAGGAAGCGCAATTGCGAAAGGCCATCAGCGCCGACTTCGAGAACAAAATGCGTTTACTGGAGCAGTCGAACAGGGATAATGAAGAAAAACTTGCCCAGGCCCGCCAGAAAGAGCTGGAATTCCTGCAAAAAGAGCAGGATCTTAAAAATAAAGAAGCCGAACTGGAACTTTCTGTGCAACGTAAACTGCAGGAAGAGCGTACCCGCTTATCGGAAGAGATACGGAAGCTGGAAGAACAAAAGACGGCTGCCAGAGAAACCGAATACCAGTTGCGTATGCGTGAACTGGAAAAACAACTGGAAGATCAGAAAAAGCTGGCCGAAGAAATGCGCCGCAAAGCCGCACAGGGTTCCACCCAGCTACAGGGCGAAGTACAGGAACTGATACTGGAAGATATGCTGCGCTCGGCCTTTCCCTTCGACCTGGTTTGCGAAGTAGGTAAGGGCGTGCGGGGGGCAGATTGCATACTTACCATTCGGAATAATGTAGGACAGGAATGCGGTAAAATCATCTTCGAAAGCAAGCGCACCAAACATTTCGACAAGAACTGGATAGAAAAACTCAAGGCCGATATGCGCAGTACCGCTGCCGATGTGGGTGTAATTGTTACACAGGCCCTGCCCGATCAATGGGGGCAATTCGGGCAACTGGAAGGCATATGGATCTGTTCGTTTGGCGAGGTGCAGGCCCTGGTGCATGTATTAAGGGATGGGATCATAAAGATTGCCGCGGCCAGCCGCAGCCAGGAAAACAAGGGCGATAAGATGCATATGTTGTATGATTACCTGACCAGTAATGAGTTTGGGGAGCAGTGGAAGGCAATACGGGAGGGGTTTCAGGCCATGAAATTGTCTATTCAAAAGGAAAGGGATGCCATGGAAAAGCTATGGAAGGCGCGGGAAAAGCAGCTGGAGAAAGTATTGTTGAATGCCGCGCATATCAAGGGATCTATTGAGGGGATTGCCGGTAGTGATAATATACAGTTGAGTTTGGATGACAGTGATCCGTTGTTATTGGAATAGGCGCCAGCCGGGCACAAGCCTACCCCTGGTTGCACCAATAAGGTCGCCCCTGCGGAGCGGGGTCGCTGCATGGCGAAAATACCGCCGCTTGTGGCATCGTCCTGCCAGGGAGGCCCCTATCGGTAGCACGGTGTGCCGGGACGCCGCCCCTACCCGCTCAATACCCAGGCCAGCGCCACCTGCTCAAACACCCTGGCCTCCACGGTCAGCGGCACGGGCTCATCCTTCAAAAAAACAAAGGGCAATACAATGGTTTCATCGGCGGCAAAGGTTACTTCGCCGGCCAGTTGCATATGCGACCTGAATTCCAGTCCGCCCAGGCCATGCCACTTGTAAATGGCCTCCTTGGCGCTCCACAGCACGGTCATCAGCTCCAGGTGCATTTTGGGTAAATGCGCCAGTCCGTCGAGGAACAGTTTTTCGCCGGGATGTAAAAATTTATGCGAAATAGCCGCAATACGCGGCGATACCAGTTCAATATCCACCCCTACCCGGTGGGTGCTGCTAACAATAGCCGCGGCATAATTGCCGCCATGCGAAATGGAAAAATGGTATTGTTCATTCTCCAGGAAAGGCTTGCGGGTATCGGCCACCAGTATCTCTTCCAGGGGAAAATCTTCGTACAATACGGGCAACAAATACCTGCCCGCCAGGTGCTGCAGCCGCTTGTAGGGATGGGATACCCCCTTCTTCAGGGGTACCTTCTGCAGGTAAAAATCTTCGGGCTCCTCAATGCGCCAAACACCCAATTTTGTTTGCCCGTTAATATTATGTTGATAAAACAGCGCCACAGTAGCGTTTTAGATTATAGATTGCATCACTTTTTACAACAAGGCCGAACTTT
>Ga0065721_10004258_pt1 | contig 48322 bp, 35 predicted proteins | sample Mesricmetagenome_FD_59108 | JGI IMG/M metagenome (GOLD analysis project Ga0065721, IMG submission 59108) | Mesophilic microbial community from rice straw/compost enrichment Sample: eDNA_1 v2 (version 2) | ecosystem: Engineered > Solid waste > Grass > Composting > Bioreactor | place: USA: Davis...
CCCAAGGTGCAATATGGGTCTGCTGGATACCGTCACGCGCAGGTTCTATCGAGCCGCCATCACCGGGCTCAACTTCCAGCGGACGCGCCAGTGTCCGATGTGCAACTGGACGGGGTTTCAATTCCTGCCCGCCAACCAGGGTCCATTCTTCAGGTTCGATGCGACCTGTCCACGTTGCAAGTCGCAGGAACGACACCGGCTCGCTTACGTGTTGCTTGCCAAACGTTTGCCTGCGCGATTGGGAAAGGTGTTGCACTTCGCGCCCGAGCCTTGCATGACCCGGTGGCTGGCCTCCCGGGCGGACGACTACCACACGGCGGATCTATTGTTGCCGACCGTCATGCACAGGGAAGACATCTGCAACATGAGCTTCGCAGACGATACGTTCGACCTCGTGTGGTGTTCTCACATCCTCGAGCACGTGGAGGACGATCATAAGGCGCTGCGCGAAATCCGCCGTGTTCTGAAGCCCGATGGCCTCGCAGTCATTCAGGTGCCCGTGTGGGGCGCGAAGACCAGCGATGAGCCGCTGAATACGCCCGAAGAAAGGATCATGAAGTACTTCCAGGAAGATCACGTGCGCCGTTATGGGGCGGACATCGAGAATCGGGTGCGCGCCGCCGACCTTTCACTGGAAACATTGCGTGCGGGTGATCTCGATCTGCATGTCGTGCTGAGACATGGGCTTTCCGATCTGTGCGGCATGGATCTCTTCCTGACGAGCAAAGTCGCAGCCTGACCGGCAATGACCGGGCCGTCAGGAACGGCAACTGCAACTGCGCTCTTCGTCTCACGCTCTGAAATTTCCGGTTACGCGTCGTTAACTGCTACCGGTTACCCCCTTCAAAGAACGCAACGGTGGCGGCGGGAATCACGACTGTCTGAAGCGTGGTTTCATGAATGAAGTAGATTGTATTCGTAAAAATGGTGTATCTTCGGTCCGGGACAGACCGATAGCCATGCGTCGCAGATGCCCGGAGCGCGGGAGCACTTCGCGCACGAGGGCATACGGTGCGCTTGCATGGCGAGAGTCGTGATTGCGCTGATCGAGTTGGTGAGATTTGCCATCGATTCATGACATCGGGTTGCGCGCATGTGGGCGGATCTGATCGATCGAGACGATGGCGGGCAATTAGAATTGTCCGAGTATTGACGCACCTGGCGTTACGGTGATAAGTACGCCGCTGACCACACCCGCGACGAAAGGGTGGGACTTCAAGGGGGGAATGCTGTGCAGTCGGTGACCACGAATGGCGTATTGTCTGGCGCAAAGTTGGTAGCGCTAGCAATTACAGACCCGATAAACGCGAAGCCAAGCCCATCGGAATCCGAAAAAACCAGGGATTTCGAACAGGTAATTGTTACCGATCTCAATGAATCGGTGCGACGGAACCCGGGCATGAAAACGGAAACGGGGCGCGCCCCGAATCAAGCGATGAGCACGCATGCCTGCTTCGAGGAGCAGCTGCTCGACGTATTCGCCTGTGGTCGGAGTCACGCGCTGGCCGCGCGTTTCCGGATGTGACATCGGCAGGGGGAGGTGTCGGTACATATCCCCTGGCCGGCGCCTCTCCCTTTTTTGTCATCGAGATCGCCGCGAGGCACATGACGGATTTGCGACGCGCTGTCGCGGATCGATGTGTCGGCACAGCCGCGACGAAGCTCCTGAGTCCCCATAACCAAGATCCAAGAGAACAGACCATGTCCAAGAAATTCTGCAAGGATGGCACTCATTCCGTGTTGAAGATGAAGTCGACCGGCTTCCAGACATTGGCGGCTTGTGGGTTGCTGATCCCGCTTTCGGTGCAGGCGCAAGTCACGCCTCCGGAATCCGAGTCGGCCAGTGCGTCCAGTGCGTCGTCGGCAACCAGCCCGGATCAGGGCGGTGGTTCCCGCGGGCTCGAAGAAATTCTCGTCACCGGCACCCGCATCATGTCGAGCGGCTACAATGCGCCGACGCCGACCTCGGTCATCAGCGCTGAGCAGCTTACTGCGAATGCCCAGCCCAATATTTTCACGACGGTCGCGCAGCTGCCGTCGCTTCAGGGGTCCACTGGCACGCAGACCAACACGTTCAGTACCTCCAGCGGTGCGCAGGGCCTGAGCTCGTTCTCGTTACGCGGCCTGCAACCGATCCGCACGCTGACTCTGCTCGATGGCCAGCGCGTCGTCGGAGCGAATGTCACGGGCGTGCCCGACGTGAGTCTGTTTCCTCAGCTGCTGATCGAGCGCGTCGACGTGGTCAATGGCGGCGCATCCTCGTCCTATGGTTCCGACGCGGTGGGCGGTGTGGTCAACTTCGTTACGAACACGCGTTTCGAAGGGATCAAGGGAAACATCCAGGGCGGTATCACCAACTACGATGACGATGAAACGATCGTCGCTCAGCTCGCCGCCGGCAGCAGCTTCCTCGATGGCCGCCTGCACGTGGTGGGCAGCGTCGAGTATCACGATGAAAAAGGTGTGGGCCCGGGTCCCTACGGCGTCGGTCTCGCGGGCGGTCGCGACTGGTTTACGCAGCGGACGCTGGTCAACCGCAACGTGCTGAATGACGGCTCTCCCCAATACACAGTCATCGATTACGCGCAGCCCTACAACTACACCAAGTACGGTCTGATCACGGCCGGGCCGCTGCAGGGAATTGCATTCGACGAAGCCGGCAACCCGTTCGAGTTCCAGTATGGCTCGAACGGAGTCCCTGATCGGAATGCGGCCGGCACCGTCAGCGGCTGTCTGCCGGGCTTCTGTGTCGGCGGCGATCTGTCCGGCAACGTGGACTCTGGCCGCACGCTGCAGTCTGCATTGGAGCGCGTCAACGGATACGGCCGCGTCGGATTCGAGTTCGCGGACGACGACGAAATCTATGTGACGGCCAATCTGGCCCAGGTCCAGACTCACAATCAGCCGATCAACGGCATGAATCGGCCGAACCTCACCATCGAGTGCAGCAATCCGTTCCTGCCTGCCGTCATCCAGCAGCGGTGCGCGGAAGAGGGGATCACCAGCTTCCAGTACGGCACCAGCAACGCGATTCTGCCGAGCACGCAGGTGTACACCGACCGCCGTCAATATCGTTTCGTGCTGGGCGCGATGGGTGGACTCTCCGTGATGGGCAAGGACTGGAACTACAACGGCTATTACGAACACGGAGTGAATTTCTCCGATATCGATGTCAAGAGCATCATGCTGTCGCGTCGCTTCAATCAGGCGATCAACGCGACCCTGCTGGACGGCAATATCGTTTGCGCCGATCCGGTGGCACGGGCGAACGGCTGTGTGCCCATCAACATCTTCGGCGGCATGCGACCCTCGGACGCCGCGTTCAACTACATCATGCCTGCCAAGGGACCGTATCAGCGGACACGACAGAACCAGGAAGTGGCCAGCTTCAACATCTCCGGCTCGCCGGTGGATCTGTGGGCAGGGCCGCTCGCGATCGCGTTCGGTGTGGAGTATCGAAAGGAGGAATATCGCGTTCGCGCCGATGCCTATGGCAACGGCATCAACGCCCAGGCGGGCATCGAGGGTACGCCCTACGACGCGAACTATCCGGCCGATCCAGTGCTGCTGGACACGGGCAACAACTGGTATGCGGGCAACTACAAGAACGGCGAGGGCGAGTACAGCGTCAAGGAAGCTTATCTCGAGTTCGATCTGCCGCTGTTCGATTCGGAAAGCGCCGGTCGAGCGAACCTGAATGCCGCCTCGCGCGTGACCGATTACAGCACCTCCGGAACGATCGATGTCTGGAAGATCGGCGGCACGTGGGATACTCCGCTCGATGGACTGCGCCTGCGCGCAACCACGTCGCGCGATGCGCGTGCGCCGAATCTCTCGGAATTGTTCGCAGCGCCGGTCACGACCACGCTGCCGAACTTCCTGGATCCGTTCCGCAACATCAACGTGCTCGCGATCCAGAACCAGGTCGGCAATCCCGCGCTCACTCCGGAGATCGCCCGCAACACTTCGTTCGGTGTGGTGCTGTCCGAACCGGCCTGGCTGCCGAACTTCAGCGTCTCGGTCGACTATTACAAGATCAAGATCGACGACGTCATCTCCAGCCTCGGGGCCAATGACATCGTCAACTTCTGTTTCCGGGGCGTGCTGCCGCAGACCTGCAACTCGTTCAACCTGAACAACCCGAATGGACCGAACTTCATCAACGTGCAGTCGTTCAACTTCGCGTCGATCGAGACCTCGGGCTTCGACATCGAAGCGAGCTATCGCTGGCCGCAGGCGTTCGGTTTGCCCGGGACCGTCACGGTGCGCGGACTGGCTACACACATCCGCGAATACATCACCGACAATGGCTTGCCGGGCACCATCCCGAATGACACGGCGGGGGTGAACATCGGCAATACGCCGGATTGGAAAGTGCTGGCAATCCAGAGCTACGACACCGACCGATTCTCGTTCATGATCCAGGAACGATGGATCAGCGATGGTGTGCTGGGCAATCAGTACATCGAATGCCAGCCGGGAACCTGCCCGGTCTCCACCGTGAATCGGCCGACCATCGACAACAATCACGTTGACGGGGCTTTCTACCTCGACATCGGTGGCTCGTACCAGCTACTGCCGAACACGACCGCCTATTTCAAGGTCGACAACGTGCTCGACGAGGATCCGGCGCGGGTGACGATTTTCAGCAACCCGGCGCTGTATGACGCTCTGGGCCGGGTGTATCGACTCGGCGTGCGTTTCGATCTCTGATGCAATCTCGAAGGCGACCCGCTGCGGGTCGCCTTTTTTTCGGCTCGGAAAGCTCGGAAGTTTGTCGATGATGAAACTATCGCTACGTCACCTCCTGTCCGTCAGTATCGCGGGACTGCTGCAAGCCGGGGCAGCGTTCGCGACCAATCCCCTGATCATGGATCAGTTCACCGCCGACCCGACGGCGCGCGTGTTCGAGGGCAAGGTCTACGTTTACCCATCGCACGATATCAAGGCGCCGCCCGGGTACAAGGGCAAGCCGAACTGGTTCGTCATGGAGGACTACCACGTATTCTCCTCCGAGAATCTGACGGACTGGACGGATCACGGCGTGATCGTGAAGCAGACGGACGTGGAATGGGCCGAGCCCACTGCGTACAGCATGTGGGCACCGGACAGCGTCTTCAAAGACGGCAAGTATTACTTCTACTTCCCGGCGATCGCGAAAAGCGGCGGATTCAGAATTGGCGTGGCGACCGCCGACCGGCCCTATGGGCCCTTCAAGCCCGAGGCCACTTACATCGAAGGCGTGAAGGGCATCGATCCGGCGGTGCTCATCGACAAGGATGGCAGTGCCTATCTGTATTACTCGCTGGACAGGATCTTCGTCGCCAGGCTGAAGCCCAACATGCTTCAGATCGAGGGTGAGCCCAAGGTCTTCGACAATCTGCCGAAGAAGGGCTTGCAGGAAGGACCCTTCGTGTTCGAACGCAACGGCATCTACTATCTCACCTATCCGCACGTGGAGAACAAGACCGAGCGGCTCGAGTATGCGACCAGCTCATCGCCGCTGGGGCCGTTCAAATGGGCGGGCGTGATTCTCGATGAAGCGGAAAGCGGCTGCTGGACCGTGCACCATTCCATCGTCGATTACCGGGGTCAGTGGTATCTGTTCTACCACGACAAGGATCTTTCGCCCGGCTTCGACAAGAACCGCTCGATCCGGGCCGACAAGTTGTTCTTCAACGCCGACGGCACGATCCGCAAAGTCATTCCGACGCTGCGTGGCGTCGGGCTCGTGCAGGCGAGGAGCGAAATCCAGATCGACCGCTACAGTGCGACCAGCGGCGACGGCGTCGGCGTTTCGTTCCTGGACGAGGCGAATCCGCACGCAGGCTGGAAAACCACGTTCAGTGCCGCCAGCTCGTGGGTGCGATTCAACGAAGTCGACTTCGGACGGGGCAACCAGAAGTCGATCGAAGTGCGCGCCAGGGCGCCCGCCGGAGGCGCGCTCGAGATCCGTCTGGACAAGCAAGACGGGCCGGTGCTCGGGCGCGTACAAGTCGGCCAGGGAACCGATTGGAGAACGGCGCGGGTTGCCGCGGAAAACATTCCTGCGGGTGTGCACGACCTCATCGTGACGCAGGCCGGCGCAGGAAGCGTCGAGGTGGATTGGGTCAGTTTCCGTTGACCGAACCGTACTCTCGAACGCTGACTTACCAACACCGAGAATCCGGTGTAGCACTCACCTTGAGTGCATGGGCAGGTTACTTGGAGGGTGCGCGGCTCGCGTACAACGGCAGCAACGCGCTGCCGCGTACCCAGCCAGAAATCTCCCGCTCTCCGTCCACCTTGCGCCAGCCAAGGAAAGGGCGACCGCCGACGACGACCGTGCCGGCCGACAGCGGCGAGGTTTCTTCCGTCGGCACCAGGTCGGTGGGCACCGGGCTCACGTTTGCGCTCTGGATCAGAATGGCCGCGTGGGGATGAGCGAAAGAGCCATACGCGTTCCAACTCGCGACTGATGCAATCAGAACGATCGCGCCGAGTGCGGCAACACTGCGACCGGCCCACAGAACGGTGACGCCTCGCAATCGAGATTCATCGCCACGCGAGTACAGCGAAAGCACCAACACACAGCAGCCCGCTGCGGTGAGGAGCGCGGCGAACAGCGCCAGGCGTTGCCAGCCGGCCGGTGAGAGCAGGGCGGGTGCACGCTCATACCAAGCGCCAGACAACAGGCGACGCAGGTTTCTATCGACCGTCTCGGTCTCGCCCAGGGCGGCGAGCAACGCGTCGCGAGTATCCGAGCCGGTGGGATGTTGGATGAATGCCGCGGCCGCGTGCGCGATCGCGAGGTTCAACTCGCCTTGTTGCGTTTGATAAGCCGCGAGATTGCGATGCGCGGCCCAATCGTTCCAGTTGTTCTGCAGCGCTGCCTGCGCGTGCTCCGCGACTTCCGGAGCGAGTTCTTCCGGCGGCTCTTCCACAGCCATTTCCGGTTCCGCTTGCGCAGTGGGCGGCGGCGGAACGCCCAACCCAGAGGTGGGGGCCGGGCTGCCGGGTGCGGGAGGCGCCGACCACGGTACGTCAGCGAACGCTTGCGAACCAACCAGGATGACGATGAGCATCGCGCCCGCGACGGACGGCAACCAATGCCCGAGCCGATTGGGAAACATCCGCTCCCGCTTCGGCATCTCGACGGTTGCGGCGACGCTGGTTGCGTCCTGCAGCCAATCGCGTGTCGGTTGAACGTTCGGCCCATAGAGGCCGTGCTCCGTCGTTTGCCACAGCGCGCGCCAGCGAGAGGTTACGGCTGCATCGCCAGTGAGCGCGTGCGCGGCCTGTGTAATTTCGGTGACGCACGGCGCCGAAGTTCGAATGTCCCAAACGCGAGCCGTCGCCCGGAGCCAAGCATGCAAGTGCGCCGGACGCGGCGTTGCGTTGGAGCGTTGCAGAGATTTCAGCAAGCGTCGCATTTCCTTGAGGCCGGCGCGTCGGATGCGATTCGGACACTCCAGCAGTGCGCGTCGCCACGCGAGCCCGAGCCAGAGCAGGGCGGGAATGCCCAGCGCCAGCGCGATGAACCAGAACGGACTGAGCGACCAGGGTGTCGCGGCGAGCTCGCCCACCGGCAGCGGATGCATGTCGAAGACCTCTTACCAATCGAACTTGTTCGAATCCGCCTGCGTCTCTTCCGTCGCCATCAATTGATGCAGGCGGCCGGGAGAGTCGCGGCGCGCCGCTTCGTCCAGACTCTTGCGAGTGAGCTTGAGAATGGGATCGTCGGGGTCGCCGGGGCTGCTCGAACGCGCCGGCCGGACGGCCGCGGCGCGCACCTTGTTTGGCGGCTTGGGCTTTTTGCCACGCTGCGTGTCCGTGTCCTGTTCGGCTGACAGATCGCCCAACGCCGCATCCGTTTTCGCCGAAGCGCCTTCACCGAAGGAATCGTTTGCCGATTGCTGGCTGCTGTCGCCAGTGACCACCGGTCGCTCGTTCTCCTCGTCCATGATCGCGTCGGGGGCTTGCGATTTGTCCTCGGGCGTCTCGGCTGCCGGTGGCTCGAGCATCGCGGTGAGCTGGTCGCGATAGTAGGACCAGTCGGCGATCGAGGTATCGAGCCGTTCGCCCTGATTCGCAGCTTCGATCGCGTCGCGAATCACGCCCTCGGAGGCCGCCGTGCCGGCACGCTGCGCATCGATGCCGTAACGAATGGATGCTTCCACCATCAAACGAAGGTCGAACGCATCGTAGCCGCGCTGGGCGAGATGATCTGCAATCTTGCGCAGCCGTTCCGCAGGATTGCTGTCGAATTCTTCGCGCACTTGAAACTCGGCTTCCGAGTCGAAGTGAGCACGGGCGGAGGGCGGCAGAGCGAGGCTCAGTGCCACGAGCCCTGCCACGCAGGCGGCGAGGCGAGTCGGCACGTCGGGCGAGTCAGTGGCCCTCTCTTCATCGTCCTTGCGAATTTGCCGCGGCTTGGTGCGCTGCTGGAACTCGCGCAGCAAGCTCAGCAGCGCAAACAGGATCGCAGGCAGCAGGAACCACTGAAAGCGTTCGATTTCAGCGCTACCGGCCGCGTTGGCGACTCTGCCTTTGCGCCCGGTCTCGACCGTTTGCTCCAGCAGTGCCTTCACATCGTCGACGTCGGTGAGCGAGCCCGCATCGGTGTATTTGCCGAGCGTTCTATTCGCCAGCGCCTGCAAGGTCGCGGGCATCAGCTTCGAATGCACGGCGTCGCCATTGTCATCGGCGAGATAGCCGCCGTTCTGCAAATCCGGAACGAATGCGCCGTTTGCCGTGCCCAGGCCGATGGAGACGACGTGGATTTCACGCTCGGCCATGCGTCCGAGCCGCTGCTCCCAACCCTCGGTGCTGCTCTCGCCATCGCTGAGCACGATCAGGTAACGATCGCGATCGCTCGCTTCGCTGAAACCGTCCAGTGCGGCGTCGAGCATCCTGGAATAATCCGAGCCGCCGCGCGGCAGGTAGTCCGTATCCAGGCTCGGCATGAACTCCCGGATGATTCGATAGTCGGGGCTGAGCGGCACTTGCACGAACGCGGTGCCGGCGAACACCACGAGCCCGACGCTCTCGCCTTGCAGGCTGTCGAGCAGGTTTTCGGTGAGCTGTTTGGCGCGCTCGAGCCGGGACGGGGCGACGTCTTCGGCGAGCATGCTGCGCGACAGGTCGATCGCGATCATGACTTCACGCGTCTGGCTGAAGGACTGCGATGAATCCTCGCCCCACCGAGGCCGCGCGAGTGCTGTCACAGCGAGTGCAACCGCGAGAATCACGAACACGGTGATGCGCGTCTTTTCGGGCGGCGCCGGGCGGACCCTGTTGCCGGATATCGCCACGCGTCGCATGGCGGGCCAGCGCAACAGCGTGCCTCGTCGGGTCACCCGGCGTAGCAGGATGAATCCAAGCACTGGAACGATCAGTGCCAGCAGCATCCAGGGATTTCCCCAGCTCATTCGATGCGATCCCCTAATCGATCAAAGCGCGCGTTGCCATAGCCAGACCATTGCGCAGGCCGCCGCTGCGGACGAGCCGCCATACAACACGCCGGTTCGGTAAAAGCGCGTCCCGCGCAGCAGGTAAGCGACCGGCAGGAACACCGCGACGATCGCGAGTTGTCCCAGCTCGACGCCGAGATTGAATCCGATCAACGTGCGCAGGACCGGCTCGCCTTCCGCATCCACTTCGCTCAGCACATTGGCGAAGCCAAAGCCGTGCAGCAGCCCGAAGCCAAAGGCGATCCACACGCCGCTCGCGCCCGCCGTACGTGGCAGCAGATTGACGAGCGCGGCGATGAGAACGGAGGCGGCGATTGCCGACTCTACCAGGCGACCGGGCAGCACGATCCATCCCAATGCCGCGCAGCTCAAGGTGATCGAGTGTGCGACGGTAAACGCCGAAACGATGACGATGACGCGCAGAAATGGCCCGGAGAAGTCGGTCGCAGCTTCCCGCCCCTGGGGCGTGCGCCGGAGCACGGCAGGAATCAGTAGCACCAGCAGGAACAGCACATGGTCGTAACCGATCCAGATGTGCCAGACGCCCGACTTCAACAGCTCGGCGAATCCTGTCCGAGTGACGGCGGCGCGCGCAAAGATCGTGGCTCCACCGGGGGCGGTGATCTCGGCGCGCTGCGAACCGACGCCTTCCCAGATGACTCGCAACGAGGCGCGATGCTCGGGCCGCTGCTCGAACAGCAAGGTGTAGTCGACGTCCAGGGCGGCGATCGGCTGGGACGCGATGGCCGAAAACTCCGAGAGCACGAACGGTTCGTTCTGCCGCGTGCCGAACGTGAGTTTCTCGAAGCGCACGCCGGGATCCACGCCGTCGGCCAGAATGCGCAGATTGGCATCCAGGGACTCTTCTATCTCCTTGCGGCGATGTTCGATCTCCGGCCAGGCGATCTCGCCATCGTGATTGGTGTCGAGGGCCAGCAGCGCGTCCAGATCCCGCAATGGAACCTGCCACTCGCCGCGCACGCGTGCCTCGTCGACCCGCAAGGAAAGCAGGGCCTCGTGCGCCGGCTCGGCGTGCACCAGTGCTGCTGTCAACGCCAGCAGCAGAATCGCGATCAGGCGGCTCATTGCACGGCGTGCAGCCGGCGCTCTCTGTTCCTTAGAAAGCTGATCAATTCGGTGGCGATCGTCTTGACGGAGTGCACGAANGCCTTCTGCACGCTGTTGAGGGGNCCCTCGGCGCGATATACCGCNTACAGGTTGATCTTCATGATCGGCTCGACCACTCGTGTCTGCAGCTCCGAACCGGCGGACACGGCAGTGAACGGATCGACCAGCGCCAGGCCTTCGCCGCTGCACACGATGTCCTTGGCGATCTGATAGGTCTGAACCCAGGTCGAGATGCGCGCCGGCGGATCGAGCTGTTCCAGATACGCCTGCAACTGGCGGCCGAGCTGATCCGCACGTGTGATGCCCAGGAGCGTGGAGTTCGCGAGCGAGTCGATCGAGATCGGCTGCAAGGCGGCGGTGCGAGACCACGTGTCCTTCGGTGCGATCAGTACCAGCGGGCCTTCGCACAGGTGTTCGCAGCGGATATCCGGATGAGTGAGCTCTTGCAGAGTGATGCCAACGTCGGCTTCGCGCAGAATGATGGACTTGAGCATCTCGGGCGAGTGTTGCGTCGACAACTCGACCGAGGTCTGCCCGAGCGTCTGTCGCAGCCGCGCCAGCGACTTGGGAATGATGGCGTTGGCGAGCGTCGGCGTGCTGATCGCGCGCAACGGATATTTCTCCGCCCGCGCAATGTTGGAGACCAATCGCTGCAGGTCGCGCAGCTCTTCGAAGATGCGTTCCATCTGTCCCTGTAACAGCCGACCCTCGGGCGTGAGGTGCCACTGGCCTTTCAGACGCACGAACAGTGGAAAGCCGAGCCGGCGTTCCGCCTGCTTCAACAGCTTCGTGGCGGCCGGCTGCGAGATGTTCAACAGCGAGGCGGCATCGGTCAGCGTTCCCGCCTGCAGGATGGCCTGGAACATCTCGATGTAGCGCAGGTGCATGACCCCCAATGGAGCGAGGTCGGCGTTGGTATCGCGCAAAGTCGATTGCATGCAACTCCCCAGCGTTGCGGTGTGTTTGCAGGCGAGATTGCAGAAATCATGCCACGCAACATCGCGGTGACCGGATCGTGCGCCGGCGGGCACGTGACGGAGCTCATCCTCCCCTCACAATGTCGCGGCACGCATGATTTTTTGAACGTGCCCCGAAAAATTCCGCGCGCCACCATCGTTGCACTCTTTGAAGTCGGATTCTCGCCCGAAATTGCAACCAAACAGTGCGTGGCGCGCGCGGCGAGCGCAAGCACGGTGCGTATAACCCATCGTTATGCAGGAGACCTGCCTTTTCATGCAGGGTTGGCGCGGCAGTTGCTAGCGTTGCTGCTGTACACATTGCATGCGAGGTTGCGCCGTTGTTCGACTCAGCTCCCAAGATCAGGAGGATCGGTGGCTCTATCAAGGGACTGAATGTTTTGTTTGCGTTGGCTGTCGCGGCACCCGTCGTGGCACAGGACGTTCCCGCGACCACGACCCCTGCGGTGACGGACGAGCAGGGCGCGATTGAAGATGTGGTCGTCACCGGCAGCCGTCTGGCGCGCACTGGCTACGAAACACCCACCCCGGTCACGGTGATCGGCGAGGGGGACATTCTGTCGTCCGGTCAGCCCAACATCGCCGACTTCGTCAACGAGCTGCCGTCGGTGGCGGGCAGCAGCGCTCCTTCGACTGCGAATCGCAGCTTGAGCAATGGCGCGGCCGGCATCAGTTCGGTGAATCTGCGCTCGCTCGGCAATGCGCGCACGCTCGTGCTCCTCGACGGCCGCCGCTCGGTGGGCTCGCTCGCGCAGGGCACGGTCGACATCAATACGTTTCCACAAAGCCTGATCAAGAACATCGAGATCGTCACGGGCGGCGCTGCCGCCACGTACGGTTCCGATGCGGTGTCCGGCGTCGTCAATTTCATCCTCGACAAGAAATATACGGGTGTGAAGTTCAACATCGAGGGCGGCGAAACCTCGTACGGCGACGATCAGAACTGGCAGGCGACCGTGACCGCCGGCGTGCCGTTCGCCGATGGTCGCGGGCATCTGTTGTTCAATGCAGAGTCGGCCCGTCGCGATGGCGTCTACGGGATGCATCGCGAGTGGGCGGATGACGGCTGGTACATGGTGAACAATCCCGCGTATCAGCCTGGCAATGGCGCGCCCGAGTATCTCGTCACCAGCCAAGCTGGCCAAAGCGTGATGACGCCCGGTGGCATCATCACGAACACCGTTCTGCGCGGCACGTATTTCGGTGTCGGCGGCGCCGTGAATCAGTTTGCGTATGGCGCCACCCGCGATCCATGGACTATAGGCGGCGACTGGCAGCTGGGACAGTCGAATCAACTCACGTCGCTGGAACCCGAGAGCAATCGCGACGGCGTGTTCACGCGCTTGTCCTGGGAGCTGACCGACAGCGTGAGCCTGTTCGGCGAGGCCTCCTGGAATCGCAACAGCGCCAAACAGTGGGGCGGGGTGCAGTCGGACAAAGGCACGATCATCATCATGGCGGACAATGCGTTCATCCCGGACTCGGTGCGTCAGCGCATCGCCGAGTACAACGCGCTGCCGTCCGCAGACATCACCCAGTTCAACCTCGGCTCGTCGAACGCGGACATTCCCACGCGCGAGAGCGACAACGAGCGCACGGTGAAACGTTTCGTAGTGGGCGCGGAAGGCTCGTTCCTGCTGGGCTCGGACTGGAAGTGGGATACTTATTATCAGCGCGGTGTCACCGATGCCGAAGAGCGTTTGTATTCCGCCAATACGGCGCGGCTGCGGCTTGCACAGGACGCGGTATTCCATCCGGTCACCGGCGACATCGTCTGCCGCTCGTCGATCGCGAATCCCGGCAACGGCTGCGTGCCATTCAATCGCATGGGCATCGGCGTCAACAGCCCCGAGGCGCTCGAGTATTTCATGGGACGTCCGGAGCGCACGCAGAAGTTCCAGCAGGACGTGGCGGCGCTGAACTTCAGCACCAAGGTGAGCAATCCGTGGCTCGACCCGATCGGGGTTGCGTTCGGTGTGGAATATCGACGCGAAGAGATTTCCGGTTACGTCGCGCCGGAATACCAGGAAGGCTGGATCGTCGGCAACTTCCTGCCCACGTTCGGTGACTACACCGTGCGCGAGGCGTATCTGGAAACGCTCGTGTCGCTGCCATGGAACCTGGAGTTCAATGGCGCGGCACGCGGCACCGATTACAGCACGTCAGGTTTCGTCACGACCTGGAAGGCGGGTCTGACCTGGTCGCCGCTGGCGGATCTGCGCCTGCGCGCGACGCTGTCACGGGACATTCGTGCACCGAATCTGGAAGAGCTGTATCAGGCCGGCCGCCGGCGCACCAATTCGCTCACTGATCCGTTCTTCGACAACATCGCGCAGCGCTTCACCGAAACCACCATGGGCAATACGGACCTGCAGCCGGAGAAGGCGGACGCGCTAGGCCTGGGGCTCGTGTATCAGCCTTCGTTCGTGCCCGGCCTCGGATTGTCGGTGGACTACTACGATATCGAGATCGAGGACGCGATCAGCATGGTCTCGGCGCAGGACATCGTCGATCGCTGCTATGACGGCAATCAGACGTTCTGTGCCGCCTTCACGCGCGATCCCACCTCCGATTCGGGCAATGAGCTGATCATCATCAACAGCCCGTTCAACTTCGTGTCCGAGCGCGCCCGCGGCCTGGATCTCGAAGCCAGCTATCGGTTCTCGCTGTCAGATCTGGGCAGCTCGTTGCCGGGCGAGATCACGTTGCGTTCGCTCGCGACGCATTACATCGAGATGTCCTCGAACAACGGTGTCGATCCACCGACCGATCGGGCCGGACAGAACACCAATGGCGGTCCGCCGGACTGGCAGTATCGGCTCTCGGCGGCGTACACGCTCGATCAGCTGACGCTGCAACTCACCGGACGCGGTATCAGCTCGGGCACGTACGACAACACCTATGTCGCGTGCACCTCGGATTGCCCGGCGTCGTCGGCGTTGAGTCGCACGATCAACACCAACCGCATCGATGGCGCGTTCTATCTGGACGCCTTCATCGCGTGGACGACGCGCACCGAGAGCACGCGCAACCAGATCTTCTTCAAGGTGAACAACCTCACCGACAAGGATCCGGTGGTCGTGGGCCTCGGCCCCGGCGACAGCAGCAATGTCGAGCCGGGCATCAATCGCGCGCTGTATGACTATCTCGGGCGTACGTTCCGCATCGGCTTCCGCATCGATTGGGGCTCATGACGCAACGTAACTGGGCGGGGGCGATCGGCGCAGGAGTGCTGCTCGCTGCCGGCTATTGGTGGTACGCGCGAACGCCGGCCGAATCCGCCGCGCCCAAGGGCGGCGGCTCCGGTGTGCCGGTCACCGTCGCCGAAGCGGAGCGCCGGGATGTGCCACAACGCATCTCCGCGATCGGCACCGTTCAGTCGCTGCACACCGTCGTGCTTCGACCCCAGGTCACAGGCACGATCACCGAGGTCCTGTTCAACGAAGGCGAGCTGGTTGAGCGCGGAGCGTTGCTGGCGCGGATCGACGATCGCTCCATCAAGGCGGCGCTGGCGCAAGCGCAGGCNGAGAAATCGAGCGCTGAAGCGGACCTTCGGATNGCCGAGCTCGACCTGGCGCGTTACGACGGGNTGCGTGATCGCAGCATCGTGTCGCGCCAGACCATCGANCAGCAGGCGGCGCTGGTCGAGAAACTGAAAGCGGCGATTCGAGCCAGTGACGCACGCATCGACGCGCAGCGAGTGCAGCTTTCCTTTACTGAGATCCGCTCGCCCGTGCGCGGTCGCGTGGGCATTCGCCGGATCGATCCAGGCAATCTGGTGCAAGTGGGGGACGAGCAGGGCCTCGTGACGGTGACTCAGGTCGACCCGATCTCCATCGTGTTCACGTTGCCGCAAGAAGTATTGCCGCGGGTGCGCGAGGCATACAAGACGAGCCGGCAGATGCGCGTCACCGCATTCGATCGCGATGCCGGCGCGCCGCTGGCCCAAGGTCGTCTGACGACCCTCGACAATCAGATCGACGTAGCCACCGGTACGCTGCGTCTGCGCGCCGAGTTCGACAACGCGAGCAGCGAGCTGTGGCCAGGGCAGTTCGTGACGTTGCAATTGGAGACAGGCACCAGCGCGGACGCGACGGTGGTTCCCGCGCACGCGATCCAGCAAGGGCTGCAGGGGCCCTTCGTTTATCGCGTGCACGATGCGATCGCCGAGCCGGTCCAGGTCGTCACCAGTTATCTCGACGATGAGATTGCCGTCATCGCGACGGGTGTGGTGCCGGGCGATGTGATCGTGATCGATGGACAGTCCCGGCTCCGGCCAGGCGCAAAGGTGAAGCCATCGATGTTGAGTGGCAAAACAGATGTCGCCGGCACCTGAGCCCGTCGCGATGAGCCGTGCCCAGGCGAGCCTGGCTCGCGCGGCGATCTCGAGCTGGTGTGTCGCGCATCCGATCGGCACGACCTTGCTGACCATTGGCTTGATCCTGCTCGGTATGGTCGCGTATCCGATGTTGCCCGTCGCGCCCATTCCGGAGGTGGATCTGCCGACCATCGAAGTGAGCGCGGCGCTGCCGGGTGCCAGTCCCGAAACCATGGCATCGTCGGTGGCGACGCCGTTGGAAGTGCAACTGAGCGGCGTGCCGGGCATTCGCGAGATGACTTCGAGCAGCTCGCTCGGGCGCACGTCCATCACATTGCTGTTCGAGCTCGACAAAGACATCGACGTGGCTGCGCAGGAAGTGCAGGCCGCCATCAACGCCGCGACGGGCCGGCTGCCGGCGGAACTGCCGAGTCTGCCCAGCTGGCGTAAATCCAATCCCAACGACAGCCCCATCCTGGGCCTGCGAATGCAGTCCGAGGTCATGACACTGACGGCCTTGAGCGACATCGCCGAAACAGCCGTGGCGCGACAGCTCAGTCAGATCGGCGGCGTGTCGGAGGTGAATATCTACGGTCAACGCAAGCCCGCGCTGCGCGTGCAGGCTTCGCCCGAGAAGCTCGCAGCGCTGGGGCTCACGTTCGCCGACCTGCGGCAGATCATCCAGTCCGGCAGCGTCAATCGGGCGAAGGGGGCGATCTACGGTGAGGGGCGGGTGTCGACGCTGGCCACCAACGATCAGATCTTCCGGCCGGCTGACTACGACAACCTGATCGTGGCGTATCGGCAAGGTGCGCCGGTGTTTCTGCGAGATGTCGCGAAAGTGTCGATGGGCGCGGAGAACGATTACATCGCGTCCTGGCAGAACGGCAAGCCGGGCGTGTACATCATGGTTCGGCGCCAGCCCGGAGCAAACATCGTCTCCACGGCCGAGGCTGTGCAGGCGGCATTGCCCGCGATTCGCGAGCGGCTGCCGGCGAGCGTGGAGCTCGCGGTGCTCAACGACCGCACGCGCACCATCCGTTCGTCGCTGCATGAAGTGCAGCTCACGCTGGCGGTAACGTTCGTGCTCGTCATCCTGGTGATGGGCGCATTCCTGCGACAGCTGTCGGCGACCGTCATCGTTGCCTGCGTGCTGACCGTCGCGCTGGTCGCAACGATCGCTGCGATGTATGTGCTGGGATTCAGTCTGAACAATCTGACGCTGGTGGCGCTGGTCGTCGCCGTGGGGTTCGTGGTCGATGACGCCATCGTCGTGGTCGAAAACATCCATCGTCATCTGGAAGCGGGCGAGGGCATGCCCGGAGCGGCGCTCAAGGGCGCCGCGGAAATCGGCTTTACGGTGGTCTCCATCAGCTTGTCGCTGGTGGCGGCCTTCATCCCGTTGTTGCTGATGGGCGGCGTGGTCGGGCGCTTGTTCCGTGAATTCGCCGCGACCCTGACGGCGGCAATCGTGTTTTCGGTGATCGCGTCACTCACGCTCGCGCCGATGCTTGCCGCTCGCTTCATGAAGCCGTTGCCGCCGCATTCGCCTGGAGCGGCGAGCTTCAGCGATCGAATGATCGCCGCTTACGATCGTGGGCTGACCTGGGCGCTCGGCCATCAGCGTGCTGTCCTGGTGGCGTTTGCGCTGACGATTGGTGTTGCGGTCGCGGGCTACGTGTTCGTGCCCAAGGGATTCTTTCCGCTGCAGGACACAGCGTACATCGTAGGCTCCTCACGGGCCGCCGACGATGTTTCCTATTCCAGCATGGTGCAGAAGCATCAGGCGCTCGCGGAGATTCTGAGCCGGGACGATGCGATCCAGGCGATCAGTCATGTGGTCGGCGCGGCGCCGCCGAATCCGAATCTGGCGAACGGGCGGTTCTATCTGGTGCTGAAGGATCGTAGCGATCGCGACGTATCTTCGGAGGAGTTGATCGAACGCCTGCGTCCGCAGTTGAATCAGGTGCCCGGCGTCAACCTGGTACTGCGCACTCAGCAGGACATCAATCTCGCCGGCCGTGGCTCGCGCTCCCAATACCAGTATGTCTTGAGCGGCGCCGACAGCGGCGAGCTGGGCGAGTGGGCCAACCGACTCGCGGAGAAGCTGCAGAGCATGCCGCAGTTCCGCGACGTGTCCAATGAAATGCAGTTGCGCGCGGCGGTCACGAAGCTCACCATCGATCGCGTCGCCGCCGCCAGGTTCGGCATCCGGGCGGAAGACATCGATCAGGTGCTCTACGACGCATATGGGCAGCGGCAGATCAGCGAGTATCAGAACGAGACCAATCAGTACAAAATCATCCTCGAGGCGGACCCGCGGCAACGCAGCCGGGCCGACAGTCTGCAGCATTTCTATTTGCGCTCGCCGACGACCGGTCGAATGGTGCCGCTCGCCGCGGTGACGAAAGTCGAGCCGCCTTCGGTCGGCCCGCTCAGCATCAGTCACGATGGGATGTTTCCGTCGGCGACCATTTCTTTCAACATGGCGCCGGGCATCGCGCTGGGCGATGCGGTGAAGTTGATCGCGCAGGCGGAGGTCGAGGTCGGTGCGCCGGCGACGATCAAAGGAACGTTCAAGGGCAACGCGCAGGCATTCCAGGAGGCGCTCGCCACTCAGCCGTGGCTGATCCTGGCGGCGCTCGTCACGGTCTACATCATCTTGGGCGTGTTGTACGAGAGCTTCGTGCACCCGCTGACGATTCTGTCGACGCTGCCGTCGGCGGGCGTCGGCGCGATCTTTGCATTGTGGGCGGTGGGTCAGGACTTTTCCATCATGGCGCTGATCGGCGTCGTGCTGCTGATCGGGATCGTGAAAAAGAATGGCATTCTGCTGGTCGACTTCGCGCTCGAACGGCAGCGTGCGGGCGCTACGCCGGTCGAGGCCATCCATGAAGCCTGCCTCGTGCGGTTTCGTCCCATCATCATGACGACGGTGGCCGCGATGCTCGGCGCCGTGCCGCTGATGCTGGGCTTCGGCACCGGCTCGGAGCTGCGTCAGCCACTCGGTATCGCGGTCTTCGGTGGATTGCTGGTGAGCCAGTTGTTGACGCTGTACACGACCCCCGTGATCTATCTCGCGCTCGACCGTGTGTTTGCCGGTCGCGCGTCCAAGACAGAGCCGATGTCCCCCTTGATCCTAGCGGAGAAGTAAAGAGTGAATGAGGTAGCGCGATTCGCGTGCTTACAGGAAACGGCAATGGATATGCAGATGGAGCGAGCGGAAGAGAACCAGGATGTGCGGCACTCGTCGAGGCGTGAGCCCTCGTCGAGAACGACGCTGGGTGCCACTCTGTTTTCCCGTCGCAGCCGGCGCAACGATTGGTCGAGCGAAGATCTGCGTCGACTCCGAGAGCTCGCGGCCACCGGGACGCCGTTGGATGCCATCGCCGCGGCACTCCGGCGGACCACGTCTGCCGTGAGAAACAAGGCCGGCATGCAAGGCATTTCCCTGCGGCCGCGCTGAGCCTCAGGACTTGAACAGGCGCGTGTACTGCGTCTCGTGGCGCGCGCTTGCCAGCCCTTGCATCACTGCGCAGGCGCCGATGTCTTCATCGTCGATGTGGACCGCCTGCGCGGCGATTTCTTCCAATATCGGCACGAGGGCATGCAGCATGCGCTGCCCGGCGCTCTGCCCAAGCGGGACGAGCTTGACGGCCGCGAGGATCTGATTTTCGGCCCACGTCCATGCAAAGGCCTGCAGAGCTTCATGCTCCGGAATGTTCCAGTGGACGCAGGCGACAGCAAACATCTCGGCGTAGCCGGATTGGGTACGCTGCTGGCCCGGAATCGTCGCGCCAAGCTCTCGCAGAATGCGAGCGAGCGCAGAGCCCATGTGACGGTCCTCTGCGCGCAGCTCTTCGGTTTCCCTCGCCGCGAGCAGGAATCGGCCCCAGCGCCGGAGTCCGTCCTCATCGCCCAGGCTGGCCGCACGATGCATGCGAAACAGCACCGGCAGATCGAGCGTCCCGAGGGCATGTCGTGCAACGCCGGCGATCCATTCGAAGGCGGTGGATTCGTCCTTCACCCAGCCGGCTTCGACGGCGTATTCCAAGCCCTGGGAGAAATGAAACGCCCCGATCGGCAGCGCGGGGCTCGCCAGATGCAGGATGCGAAGCAGGTGTGTACTACCCGTGCGCATGCGGGGCGAGTGCGGAGTGCGAGTGACCGCCGTAGGCACCGGCTTCCGGCTCGAACGGCGCTTGTTCGACCGTCACGACAAGCCCGAGGCCGCGGACCATTTCGTCGAGCACGTGATCGTGTTGATAACGAACCCAGCCGTCGCCGATCTGCAGCGCCACGTGTCGATTGCCCAGATGATAGCTTGCCCGGCAAAGCGCCAATGGCTCCGAGGCGCTCACTGTCGAGACGGTTTCGGGCTCCGCGACGACCTGCACGACGCGGCCATCTTCGGCGAGCAACAGATCTCCGCCGCGTAGGATCGAACCTCGATCGAGGATCAGGCCCACCTCTTCGCCGTTCTCCAGCGTGGTACGCAGGCGACTCTTGTTCCGCAATTGGAAGGGCAGCACGAGCTTCACGTCGGCGGGCGTGTCGGCGGCGGGCAGTTTGCGAGTGATGTTCAGCACGGAGAGCAACTTTCAAAAAAGGAAATAGCGCTGCGCCAGTGGCAGGACTTTGGCCGGTTCGCAGGTGAGCAGCTGACCATCGGCGCGCACTTCATACGTTTGGGAATCCACGTCGATCCTGGGTTGATAGTCGTTCAGCACCAGATCGCGTTTGCGCACGGTACGCGTGCCTTGCACGGCCACCAGGCGCTTGTCGAGCTTCAGGCGTTCAGCCATGCCGTTGTCCAGCGCGGCTTTGGAAACGAAGCTGACCGAGGTGGCCGTGCGCGCCCGGCCGAGCGCGCCGAACATCGGACGATAGTGGACCGGCTGCGGCGTGGGAATCGAGGCGTTCGGGTCGCCCATTGGCGCGGCGACGATCATGCCGCCCTTGATGATCATGGCCGGTTTCGCGCCGAAGAATGCCGGACGCCACAGCACGATGTCCGCGAGCTTGCCGGCCTGGATCGAGCCGATCTCGTGGGCCACCCCATGCGTCAGCGCCGGATTGATCGTGTACTTGGCGAGGTACCGGCGCACGCGGAAGTTATCGTTGCGTGCCGAGTCCGGCGCGAGCGCGCCGCGCTGTACTTTCATCTTGTGCGCCGTCTGCCAGGTGCGCGTGATGACTTCACCAACCCGGCCCATGGCCTGCGAGTCGGAAGAGATCATCGAAAACGCCCCCAGGTCGTGCAGGATGTCTTCGGCCGCGATGGTCTCGCGGCGGATGCGCGATTCTGCAAACGCGACATCTTCGGCGATGCCCGGATCGAGGTGATGACACACCATCAGCATGTCGAGATGCTCGTCGATGGTGTTGACGGTGTAGGGACGCGTCGGGTTGGTCGAGGAGGGCAGCACGTTGGCTTCGCCGCAAGCCTTGATGATGTCCGGCGCGTGGCCGCCGCCCGCACCCTCGGTGTGATAGGTATGGATCGCACGTCCCTTGAACGCGGCGATCGTGTCCTCGACGAAACCGGATTCGTTGAGTGTATCCGTGTGGATTGCGACCTGGACATCGTACCGATCGGCGACCGCGAGACAGTTGTCGATGGCTGCCGGTGTGGTGCCCCAATCCTCGTGCAGTTTCAATCCCATCACGCCCGCTTCGATCTGTTCTTCGAGCGGGCGCGGCAGGCTCGCGTTGCCTTTGCCGAGCAAACCGAAGTTGATCGGCAGTGCCTCCACCGCCTGATACATGCGCTCGATGTACCAGCGGCCGGAGGTGCAGGTGGTCGCGTTCGTGCCCGTGGCGGGACCGGTGCCGCCGCCGATCATGGTCGTGATGCCGGACATCAACGCTTCCTCGACCTGCTGCGGGCAGATGAAATGAATGTGCGAGTCGATCGCGCCCGGCGTGGCGATCAATCCTTCGCCCGCGATCACTTCGGTGCCGGCGCCGATCACGATGTCGACGCCCGGTTGCACATCGGGATTGCCGCCCTTGCCGATCCGGGCGATGCGTCCGTCCTTGATGCCGATGTCGGCCTTGACGATGCCCCAATGGTCGACGATCAGCGCGTTGGTGATGATGGTGTCGACCACTTCGGCGGCATTGCGCTGGCTTTGCCCCATGCCGTCGCGGATGACCTTGCCGCCGCCGAACTTCACTTCTTCGCCGTAGACCGTGTGGTCGCGCTCCACCTCGACGATCAGCTCGGTGTCGCCCAGGCGCACGCGGTCGCCCGTGGTGGGGCCGTACATCTCGGCATACGCGCTGCGGCTGATGGCGGTCATAGCTTGCCCATCACTTTTTGATTGAATCCAAAGACCACGCGATCGCCGTCGTACGCGACCAGCTCCACTTCGCGTTCCTGGCCGGGCTCGAAACGCACGGCGGTGCCCGAGGCAATGTTCAGGCGAAAGCCGCGCGTCGCTTCGCGATCGAACAGCAGCGCCGAGTTGGTCTCGAAGAAGTGATAATGCGAGCCGACCTGGATCGGCCGGTCGCCGGTGTTCGCCACTTTGATCGTGACCGTGGGGCGGCCGACGTTGAGATCGAGCTCGCCGTCTGCTGGAAGAACTTCGCCGGGTATCATGAGATCCTCGCTGCGTCAGGCGATGGGCTGGTGCACGGTCACGAGCTTGGTGCCGTCGGGGAAGGTGGCTTCGACCTGCACGTCCGGAATCATTTCGGGGATGCCGTCCATCACGTCGTCGCGCGTGAGGATGGTCGCGCCATAGCTCATGAGCTCCGCCACGGTCTTGCCGTCGCGCGCGCCTTCCATGATCGCGGCCGAGATCAATGCAACCGCTTCGGGATAGTTCAGCTTCAGGCCGCGGGCTTTGCGCCGCTCGGCGAGCAGGGCCGCGGTGAAAATCAGCAGTTTGTCTTTCTCTCTCGGTGTCAGTTCCATAGCGTCTCTCCAGCGCTCATGTTGCCCAGATGCGCGGCGCCACGGCCGGGCGATCGAGCAAGCTTGGTCGCAATGTTTGCCAGATGTCGACGAACGCTCGCTTGATGGGCTCTGCCTGCGCGGCGAGCGCCCGACAGACCAGCACGTTGTCGACCAGTGTGACGCCCAGCTCGACAGCAGGCGATTGCAGATTCCGGACGGCGTCCACCATCGCACGTGTTGCAGGGTACGCGAGCGACGTTCCAACCGCTTCGTGGCCCCCCAGGCCCCAGCGGGTGTCTCCGGAGATTCGCAACCGATCGATGAACAGCGGCGCTCCATCCACCCACAGTTCCAGGTGCAGACGCAGCTCACCGCCATCGAACGGCTGCTTGCGAGCGGGCAGCCCCAGGCAGGCGATCTCCCAGCCCATGAACCGGGCGCGCGATCCCAGCTCGATGCGCGTCAGACTACGCACTCGGGCTTGCGGATAGAAGATGCTTTCCTGCGGCAACCATTCCAGCGTCGAGTCGTCCGCACGCAGGATCTGCTCCTGTCGCGCCGTGCGGCCATCGCTGCGATAGAACTTCGCAGCAGCCGGGGTCGTCAGCAGTGCGTGGGCTGCGTTTTTCGTATCGACGTGCAGCTGCAACTCGTCGCCGCCGACGACGCCCCCGGGCGGATGGACGATATAGGCGTGACAAACGTCGCCCTCGGGATAGAAGGGCCGCTGCACCAGCAGGGGGCCCCGATGCTGACGCGCGACGATGCGCGTCCGCCCGGCGGCCCGGGCGAACGTGAGCTCCAGTTGTGCGCGCCATCCCGACGTTGGCGATTGCTCGCCGGCGGCGCTCATACCGTGAGGTGCTGGCGTACCAGTTCGTCCGTCAGCTCGGGGATCCTGCCGCCCGCGACCACCCGGCCCTTGTCGAGGATCCGGAACTCGCTCGCGACGCGTCGGGCAAAGGGCAGTTTCTGTTCGACCAGCAGCACGGTGAGGTTCGCCTCTCGGTTCAGGCGCAGGATGATATCGCCGATTTCATGAACGATGTTCGGTTGAATGCCTTCGGTCGGCTCGTCCAGGATCAGCAGGCGAGGTTCCAGCACCAGGGCGCGGCCGATGGCGAGTTGCTGTTGCTGGCCGCCGGACAGGTCGCCGCCGCGTCGGCGCAGCATTTTCTTCAGCACCGGAAACAGCTCGAAGATCTGCTCGGGAATGTCGCGGACTTTGCGCCTGCGTGCCGACAGGCCGATGCGCAGATTCTCTTCCACCGTGAGCTGCGAAAAGATTTCGCGTCCCTGCGGGACGTAACCGATGCCCAGCCCGGCGCGACGATCGGCCGCGAGCCGAGTGAGGTTCTGGCCGTCGTACAGCAGCTCGCCGGTCGCGGGCAGCAGGCCCATGATGCAGCGGAGCAGGGTGGTCTTGCCCATGCCGTTGCGGCCCATCAGGCAGGTGCACGAGCCGGCGGGGATGCTCATGTCCACGTCCCAAAGGATGTGGCTGCCGCCGTAGAACTGGTTGAGCTGTCGGATTTCGAGCATCGAAAGCGGTCTCTGTCACTCGCCCAGGTACACTTCCACGACGCGTGGATCGTTCTGGACTTCATCGATGGTGCCTTCGGCGAGGACGTGTCCTTCGTGCAGCACCGTAACCTTGCGCGCGATGGAGCGGACGAAATCCATGTCGTGCTCGACCACCATGACCGAGTGTTTGCCCGCGAGCGATAGCAGCAGCTCCGCGGTGCGCTCGACTTCCTGGGGCGTCATGCCGGCCACCGGCTCGTCCACCAGCAGCAACTGCGGCTCCTGAGCGAGCAGCATGCCGATCTCCAGCCACTGCTTCTGACCATGGGACAGCATGCCGGCGCGCATGCCGCGGCGATCCTGCAGTCGAATGGTTTCGAGCACTTCCTCGATCCGCTCGTGTTGATGACGGTCGAGCGGCGAGCCGAGCGTGGTCCAGATCGTCTTGTTGCCGGCGACCGCCAGCTCCAGGTTTTCCATCACCGAGTGATGCTCGAACACGGTCGGCTTCTGAAATTTCCGGCCGATGCCCGCTTCGGCGATCTGCGGCTCGGTCAGGGTCAGCAGATCGGTGGTCTGGCCGAACCAGGCGGAACCCGCATCGGGCCGGGTCTTGCCGGTGATCACGTCCATCATCGTGGTCTTGCCGGCGCCGTTCGGCCCGATGATGCAGCGAAGCTCGCCCGCATCGATATACAAGGTCAGCGCATTGAGTGCCTTGAAGCCATCGAAGCTGACGCTGATGTCTTCGAGATACAGAATCGTGCCGTGCGAGGTATCGCCCGGCGCAGGACGAGCGCTCCTCGCGCCGGCGCCGAAGACCTTCTGCCAACCGTTGCGGATCGCGGTGCTGGCGTTCATGCGGTCACCGCTTGAACGGGCGGGCGGCGCGGCGCGAAGCGATCGGCCAGCCCGACCACGCCTTTGGGCAGGAACAATGTGACGATCACGAATAGCGCACCGAGTGCGTACAGCCATAGCTCGGGAATCGCGGCCGTAAAATAGGTCTTCGCATAGTTGACCAGCACGGCACCGGCGACCGCGCCATACAAGGTGCCGCGCCCACCGACCGCCACCCAGATCACGATCTCGATGGAGTTGATGGGCTGGAACTCGCTGGGATTGATGATGCCGACCTGCGGCACGTACAGCGCACCGGCGATGCCCGCGAGCACAGCGGAGAACGCGAACACCCACAGCTTGTATGACTCGACTCGATAGCCGATGAATCGCGTCCGGCTTTCGGCGTCCCGAATCGCCTGCACGACTCTACCGGCGCGCGACAGCGTGATGTAACGGCAGGCGAGATAGCCGAGCCCGAGTGCAAGGGCAGAGGCGAGAAACAGAGCCACTCGCGTTCCTGGCGCATTGATGTTCGCGCCGAGGATGTCCTTGAAATCCGTCAGACCGTTGTTGCCGCCGAAACCCATGTCGTTGCGGAAGAAGGCGAGCATCAGCGCATACGTCAGCGCTTGCGTGATGATCGACAGATACACGCCGGTCACGCGCGAGCGAAATGCCAGCCACCCGAAGGCCAACGCCAGCAGGCCCGGCACGATGATGACCATGAGCGCGGCGAACCAGAACATGTCGAAGCCGTACCAGAACCACGGCAGCTCCTTCCAGTTCAGGAACACCATGAAGTCGGGCAGCACCGGATCGCCGTAGACACCGCGCGTGCCGATCTGGCGCATCAGGTACATGCCCATCGCGTAACCGCCCAACGCAAAGAACGCCGCATGGCCGAGACTCAGGATGCCGCAGTAGCCCCAGACCAGATCGACCGCGATCGCGAGCAGGGCATAGGTCATGTACTTGCCGATCAGCGTCATCGTGTAGGTTGAAAGGTGCAGCGCCGAGCCTTCCGGAAAGGCCAGGTGCAGGATCGGCACCGCCACGCCGACAGTGAGCAGCAGCGCAAGAAATACTTGCGTGCCGCGTTCGCTCGCGAGGAATCGGATCGCTGGATTGGATATCGGCATGGTCAACCCTCGGCGGCCCGGCCCTTCTGTGGAAACAGCCCGCGCGGGCGTCGCTGGATGAACAGGATCAGCGCGATCAGCACGAGAATCTTCGCCAGTACCGCGCCTGCGTACGGCTCCAGGGCTTGATTGACGACGCCGAGCGACATGCCGCCAATGAGCGTGCCCCACAGATTGCCCACGCCGCCGAACACGACCACCATGAACGAATCGATGATGTAAGTCTGGCCGAGATTCGGGCCGACGTTGGTGAGCTGACTCAACGCCACGCCGGCGACGCCCGCGATGCCCGAGCCGAGCCCGAAGGTGAGCGCGTCGACCCACTCGGTGCGCACGCCCATGGATTTCGCCATCGCGCGGTTCTGTGCCACGGCCCGCACCTTCAAACCGAGCGAGGTTTTCTTGAGCACCAGCTGCAGGATCACGAACACGATCAGCATGAACAGCACGACGTAGAGCCGGTTGTAGGTGATCGAGAGTGCCTCGTTGATCTGCAGCGAACCGGCCATCCACGCCGGGGTTTCCACCGGGCGATTGTTGGCGGTGAAGAGGTCGCGCACGATCTGTTGCAGGACCAGGCTGACGCCGAAGGTCGCGAGCAACGTTTCCAGCGGGCGTCCGTACAGAAAGCGGACGATGCCACGCTCGATCAGAACGCCGACGCCGCCTGCGACCACGAACGCCACGGGAATCGCGACGAGCACCGAGGCGCCGATGTACTGCGGCATCAGCAGCTGAATGACGTAAGTGGTGTACGCGCCGAGCATCATCAGCTCGCCGTGCGCCATGTTGATGACGCCCATCACGCCGAACGTGATGGCGAGCCCGATCGCGGCCAGCACCAGCACCGAGCCCAGGCTGAGGCCGAAGAACAACGTTTCCAGCGTGCTGTAGAAGCTGCGCCAGTTATCGATCTTGGCGAGCGCGGTGCGCGCCGCGGTTCGCACCCTTTCGTCCGGCTCGGCGTAGCTGCCGTCATCGCTCCTGGCAACGATGGCCGTGAGCCGATTGAACGCTTCGGGATTGAGGCTGCCTTCGAGTTGTTCGACGGCGGCGAGTCGAACGGCCGCGTCCTCGCTGTCCAGATCCGCGATGGCCAGGCCGGTGTGGATGGCCGTGCGAACGGCGTCATTGGTTTCGGCGCTCTGGCGGGCGCGAAGGATGGAAACGCTGTCCGCATCCAGGGAGCGCAGCAACTCGTTCACGGCGGCCAGCCGCACGTCCGGGTCGGGATCGGCGAGGTCGAAGCCGGCCAGCGCGCTTTTCAAGGCTTTGCGCAACTGGTTGTTGGTGGTGATCTTGGTGTACTCCGATGCGTCGGCCGTGCCGGCGGCGGACATCGTCAGTGGGTCCTGCAATCGAAGGTTCGCATCCTGCGCAGCGGCGATGAACACGCGCCTGTCGCTCTTTCGATAATAGAGATTGCCTTCCAGCAGCGCGTTCAGCACGACGCGGGTGTTGGCGTGGCGAACGTCGAGCAGCTCGCCGATGGCGCGCTCCTTTTGTTTGAAACTGGTGGTCGCGAGATTGCCGAGGGCCTGCTCGAATGAAGTGGACTCGGCAGCGAGGGCAGGGTGCGCGAGCATGCCGAGAATCGCCAGCAGCACAAGCCACCACGTGCGCTGCGGGCCGGCGTTGGCCTTTGGCTCACGGCGATCCATCCGGCGAACCGTCGCCCGACGGACCATGCAGAGCGGTCCCGGGCCTGCGCCCGGGACCTCGAACGAACTGCAACGAATGGTTTTCACCGCGGACCTGTCACTCGTAGTTCTGTCCGGAGCACTTCAGGGTCTTGGTGTTGTAGTTGCCGCACTTGAGCTTCACCCAGTCCGCTTCGATGTCCTTGCTGCCGGGCAGGTAGTCGGACCATGCATCGCCGGGCACGAGGCCTTCGGTCTGCCAGACGGTGTCGAACTGGCCATCGGCGCGCACTTCGCCGATCAGCACCGGCTTGGTCAGGTGATGGTTCGGCAGCATCTTCGCGACCCCGCCGGTCAGGTTCGGCACTTCGATGCCGACCATCGCGTCGATCACCTTGTTCACGTCGGTGGTCTTGGCCTTTTCCACCGCCTTGACCCACATGTTGAAGCCGATCACGTGCGCTTCCATCGGATCGTTGGTGACGCGCTTGTTGTTCTTGATGAAGGCGCGCCACTTCTTGATGAACTCGGCGTTGGCCGGCGTATCGACGCTCATGAAGTAATTCCAGGCCGCGAGGTGACCCACCAGCGGCTTGGTGTCGATGCCCGAGAGTTCTTCTTCACCGACCGAGAAGGCCACCACCGGAATGTCCTCGGCCGAGATCTTCTGATTGCCGAGCTCCTTGTAGAACGGCACGTTGGCGTCGCCGTTGATGGTCGAGACCACGCCGGTCTTTTTCCCCGCTGAGCCGAATTTCTTGATGTCCGCGACGATGCGCTGCCAGTTGGAGTGCCCGAAGGGCGTGTAGTTGATCATGATGTCCTCGTCCTTCACGCCCTTGGCTTTCAGGTACGCTTCGAGGATCTTGTTGGTGGTGCGCGGATAGACGTAGTCGGTGCCGGCCAGCACCCAGCGCTTCACGCCCACTTCGTTCATCAGATAATCGACGGCCGGAATCGCCTGCTGGTTGGGCGCGGCCCCGGTGTAGAACACGTTCTTCGAGGACTCCTCGCCCTCGTACTGCACAGGATAGAAGAGCAGGCCGTTGTTCTTCTCGAACACCGGCAGCACCGACTTGCGGGACACCGAGGTCCAGCAGCCGAACACCACCGATACTTTGTCCTTCACCAGCAGCTGTTCGGCCTTCTCCGCGAACAGCGGCCAGTTGGAGGCCGGATCGACCACCACGGCTTCGAGCTTCTTGCCCATTACACCGCCTTTCTTGTTCTGCTCCTCGATGAGCATCAGCACGGTGTCCTTGAGCGTGGTTTCCGAGATCGCCATCGTGCCCGACAGCGAATGCAGCACGCCGACCTTGATGGTGTCGGCTGCCTGCGCGGCCATGGTGGACAGCAGAGCGAGGGCGGCGGCAAGCTGCTTCAGTCCGCCCAGTGTGTTCTTGCGCATGATGTGTTCTCCGAAATGAGCGTGGGGACTAGATCTGAACCTGCAGGCCCATGCCGATCTGCTTGTTGTCGAAGCCGAGGTTGGGGTCGAAGCTGGAGTCGATGTAGAACAGCGTGACGCGCGCGTTGAAATCCTTGATCAGATAGGTCAGGTTCAACTCGGTCGTGGTTTGATCCACGTCGCTGAAGCTGGCGTAGTCGTAGGTCGCTTCGCCGAACTTGGCGAGCACCTGGAACTTGCCGATGCCGACGGTCTGCGGAAACACATACGCGCCGAGCACGTAGTAGCCATCGCTGGATTCATACGCGCTCCCCCGCGGGCTCGGATAACCGCCGAGGCCGTCGTACTTGGCGTACTCCGCCTCGATGGTGACGACGCCGCTGTTGGCCAGCTTCTTCTCCAGCAGGAAGTCGACGGAGTAGGCGTTGTTGCCTGCCGCCGTCTGGCCCGCGACGCCGATCGCCAGCAGGTCCTTCTCGCCGTAGTAGGTGCTGTTCAGGTAATAGCCGCTCTCCGGATCCCAGAAATCCAGCTGCACGCGGCCGGCGTACAGCACGTCCGAGCTGCCCTTGGTGAGGCCCTGTACGTCGAAGGCGCCCGCGGACACCTTCGCGATGCCGAACTGACCCCAGTACATCACGCCGTCGTTGCGGCCTTCGGTCTCGAACGGATAGCCGTCCTGGACGCCGTCGCGATACACGCCCCAGTGATTGGCGTAGTAGGGGCCGTAGAGATTGGCGCGGTCGCTCGGCGGCAGGAAGCGGCCGGCCCAGATGTTGAACTGATCGGAGAACGAGAACTGCGCGACGGCGTCGATGACGCGCACCGATTCCGGCGTCGCGCCGCCGGCGTTGTAGTCGGTGTTGAACATCAGGCTGATGTTCTCGGTCACTTTGCCGTTGATGTAGATGCGCGCGCTGTTCAGCTCGAAGTCGCTCACCTCATCGCCGAACTCGGGATCGAAGTACGTGAAGCTGGTGCGCACGCCGGCGCCGACGGACACGGGCGGCAGATTCACTTCGGCGGCGAGCAGATCGCTCGCCGGCAGCGCTGCCAGCGCGCCGATGGCGAGGACGCGCAAGCTCGCGGGGATTCGACAGTCGATCGATGGTGGTCGCATGAGGTGTCCCTGATTCGGAATTGATTGTTCGGTTGGCCAGATGAGCTGTGATCCATTCCCTGGCGCCAGACGCTATGCGGGCTTGCGGCGTGCGCATACACGTCATTTGACGTACTCGCGATTGCCTGGGCCGTAACGACCCATGACTGTGCAGCCGGCCGGAGCGCTGCACCTCGATGTGGCAGTGGAGTGCACCAGCATTGGCATGCCGGGCCGGGCCGCTGCTCCAGAACGTGGCCTGGCACATCGCTTGCTTATGGAACGCCATCGACACAAGAACCTCGAGAATGGCTGCACGACAACGGATCGTTCGCGAGCGCCGTCAATACAACCAGTGGGTGGCGAGTCAGACGCTCGAAGACTATGCGCTGCGTTACACGGCGGATCGCGCGCGCAAGTCGTCCTTTCGCGTCGGCAATACGGCGTTCGGTCCGATCGCCTTCCTGGCGTGCGAGGCCATCGGCGGCGCGTTGACGATCGCCTATGGGTTTCCGAATACGGCCTGGGCGATCGCGGCGTTCTGCGTGCTGATGTTTCTGATCGGCCTGCCGATCTGCTCGTATGCGGCCCGCTATGGGGTGGACATCGATCTGCTCACGCGCGGCGCCGGCTTCGGTTACATGGGATCGACGATCACCTCGCTGATCTACGCGTCCTTCACGTTCCTGCTGCTGGCAATCGAGGCGAGCATCATGTCGATGGCATTGCAGATGCTGTTCGGCATTCCGCTCGCCATCGGGCATCTGATCAGCTCGCTGATCGTCATTCCGATCGCGATCTACGGCATCAGTCTGATCAGCAAGATGCAGCTGGTGACCCAGCCGGTGTGGCTGCTGCTGCAGGTCCTGCCGATTGCGTATATCGCCTGGAAAAGTCCTGCCGAAGTGACTGCGTGGACCGGGTTCGCCGGGCAGCAGGGCTCGGCGGACGGCTCGCTCGATCCGCTGCTGTTCGGATTGGCGGTCTCCATGCTGCTGTCACTGCTGCCGCAGATCGGCGAGCAGGTGGACTATCTGCGATTCCTGCCGAACCGGGATCGGCGCAATCGAGTGGCCTGGTGGACGGCATTGATCGCCTCGGGCCCGGGCTGGGTGTTCATGGGCGGATTCAAACTGCTCGCCGGCTCCTTCCTGGCGTTCTTCGCCTTGCGTCATGGCGTGCTGGCGGCGCAGGCGGACGAGCCCACCGGCATGTACTTCCTCGCGTTTCGAGAGACGTTCCAATCGCCGACGTTCGCGCTGGTGCTGACGGGCCTGTTCGTCATCGTCTGTCAGCTCAAGATCAACGTGACCAACGCCTACGCGGGCTCCATCGCGTGGTCCAACTTCTTCTCGCGCCTGACGCACAGCCATCCCGGTCGCGTCGTGTGGCTGGTGTTCAACGTGCTGCTCGCGTTGCTGCTGATGCAGACGGGCATCTTCAACGCGATCGAAAGCATCCTGGTGGTGTATGCGAATTTCGCGGCCGGCTGGATCGGCGCCCTGACGGCCGATCTGGTCATCAACAAGCCGCTGGGATTCAGCCCGCCGTACATCGAGTTCAAGCGCGCTCACCTGTACGACATCAACCCGGTCGGCGTCGGTGCGTTGCTGTTGTCGATCGTGATTTCGAGCCTCGCGTTCCTCGGCGTGTTCGGCACGTTCCCGCAGATTCTTTCGCCGCTGGTTGCGCTGGTGGTTGCATTCGTCGCCGCGCCGCTGATCGCTTGGGCGACCAAGGGCCGCTATTACCTGGCGCGTCCGCCGACGGGACTGCCGCAAGACGAGCCAGAGATCCGCTGCACCATCTGCGAGAACGTGTTCGGGCGGAACGACATGGCGATGTGTCCCGCGTATTCCGGCCCGATCTGCTCGTTGTGCTGCACGCTGGAGGCGCGCTGCCACGATCTGTGCAAGACCAACAGCCGCTTCACAGAGCAACTGCACGGATTCTTCGAGAGCGTCCTGCCAAAGCGCGCGGCGCTGGCATTGAATACGCGCGCGGGTCATTTCTTCGGCCTGCTGCTCGTGTTCAATCTGGCCATCGGCTTGTTGCTGTCGCTGATCTACCACCAGTCCGGCGGCACGACGGCGGCGGATCGCGAGGCGATCGGCACGACGTTGTGGCTGGTCTTCATCAGCTTGTTCGTGCTGACGGGGGTTGCCGCATGGCTCATCGTACTTGCGCACGAGAGCCGGCGCGCCGCCGAGGCGGAGTCGGCGCGGCAGACCGCGATGCTGATGGACGAAATCGAAGCTCACAAACGCACCGACGCTGCCCTGCAGAAGGCGAAGGAAGTCGCCGAGGCCGCGAATGTGGCCAAGACGCGCTATATCGTCGGCATCAGTCACGAGATCCGCTCGCCGCTGAATGCGATCTTCGGTTACGCGCAGCTGCTCGAACGCGAGATCGCCGGACCTTCTGACAATGCTGCGCGCGTGATTCGCCGGAGCGCCGAGCATCTGACCAACCTGATCGACGGTCTGCTGGACATCTCGCGAATCGAGAACGGCATGCTGCGGCTGAATCGGGACAAAGTGCAGCTGGTGGAGTTTCTCGATCAGATCGTCGACATGTTCCGGCTGCAGGCGGCGAACCGCGGCATCGAGTTTCGATACCAGCGGCCGCCGCACCTGCCGGCGCACGTGTACACCGATCAGAAGCGGCTGCGCCAGATCCTGATCAACCTGCTGTCGAATGCGATCAAGTACACCGAGCGAGGCCATGCGAGCCTGGTGGTGCGCTATCGAAATCAGGTGGCGGAGTTCGAGATCTCCGATACCGGCGTGGGCATCGCAGAAGCCGATCTGGAGCGGGTTTTTCAGCCGTTCGAGCGGGGCGAGGCTGCGACGGTGCGCGCCGTACCGGGAATCGGTCTGGGCCTCACGATCACGAAACTGCTGACGCAGATCATGGGCGGCGAGCTGCTCGCGCGCAGCACGGTAGGCGAGGGCACGATGTTCACCGTGCGGCTGCTGTTGTCCGAGGCGATGCATTCGGTTCAGCAATCCTCGGTGCCCGGGCGGATCACTGGCTACGCCGGCGCTCGATGCAAGCTGCTGCTCATCGATGACGACCCGGCGCATCTGGATATCGTGCAGCGCCTGCTGAAACCGCTGCAGTTCGAGGTGATCACAGCGTCGAATGGCACCGCAGGGATCCTGCTCGCGCATCGAGAGCGTCCGGCGTTGGTCATGATCGATATCTCCATGCCGGATATGTCGGGTTGGGACGTCGCCCGGCAACTGCGGGAGCATGCGACGCCGATGAAGATCGTCATGGTGTCGGCCAACGCGCATGAGTACGGCCCCGGCGGCCCCGATTGTTCGCACGATGCCTTCGTGATGAAGCCCGTCGACATGCAGCTGCTGCTCGATACCATCGCGGGCCTGCTCGGCCTGCAATGGACGTACGAGGCCGAGGACGATGCGGCGGAGGAGCTGGGTGCCTCGTGCGAGCTGCCGCTGCATTCGCGACATCACGTCAACGATCTCTATCAGCTCGGCCGGATCGGGCATGTGCGCGGCATTCAGGCCAAGCTGCGCCAGATCGAGGCCGACGATCCCGCAAGCAAGGCCTTTACCTCCCACATGCAGTCGCTGGTCGCCAACTTCGACTTGAAACGCTACATGAACGTACTGGAAACGATGCGCAATGACGATGACCTCTGAGGTGAGCACGCGACGCGATACCGTGCTGGTCGTGGACGACACACCGGAGACGCTCAGCTTTCTCACAGATACGCTGGATCAGGCCGGATTCACGGTGTTGATCGCCACCGACGGCGACAGCGCGCTGGAGCTGGTCGATCAGATCACGCCGGACCTGGTGCTGATGGACGCTGTGATGCCCGGCATCGATGGCTTCGAAGCCTGTCGGCGCCTGAAGCGAGAGAAGTTGCTGTCACATCTGCCGGTCATCTTCATGACGGGGCTGAGCGACACGGAGCACGTGGTCGAGGGGCTCGCGGCAGGCGGCGTCGATTACGTTGCGAAACCGATCATCGTGGATGAGTTGCTGGCTCGTATCCGCGTGCACCTGGCCAATGCGAGGATCGCCTCAGGCACGCATGCGGCCTTGGATGCGACGGGACGTTTCCTGCTGGCGACGGACTTGAGCGGTCGGTTGCTGTGGTCGACGCCGAAAGCCCGCGCATTGCTCGCCGATCTGTTTCCGGGGCAGAACGAACTGGCCGCGAGCCTGCCGGCGGAGCTGGTCCAGCAGCTGATGCAATTACGGCAGGGCGTCAGGGCCGCGGGCACGGCCCTCATGGAGATCGGCTCGCGACGCCTGGAGATCTCCATGTTGAGTCGCATCGGCCCGGACGAATGGCTGTTCCGTCTGGCCGAAGTCGGTACGGCTGGTGACGAGCAGCAGTTGCAGCGCGCCTTGTCGCTCACCACGCGGGAAGCGGAAGTGCTGTTATGGATCAGCCGGGGCAAATCCAATCGAGAAATCGGCGAAATCCTCAGCATCAGTCCACGCACGGTGAACAAACACCTGGAGCAGATCTTCGTCAAACTGGGTGTAGAGAATCGCGCCGCGGCCGCCGCGCGAGCCGTCCGGACCCTGGCGCGATGAGAGCAGAGGGCTACTGCTTCAACATTCCCTCGCGCTCGATGAACGCGATCACCTTGTCGAGCCCTTCGCCAGTTTTCAGGTTCGTGAACACGAAGGGCCGCTCGCCGCGCATCTTGCGCGCGTCGCGGTCCATGACCTCGAGCGAGGCGCCCACATGAGGCGCGAGGTCGATCTTGTTGATGATCAGCAGGTCCGATCGCATGATGCCCGGGCCGCCCTTGCGGGGGATCTTGTCGCCCGCGGCGACATCGATCACGTACAACGTCAGGTCCGACAGCTCCGGGCTGAAGGTGGCGGCCAGGTTGTCGCCGCCGCTCTCGACGATGATCATGTCGAGCCCGGTGAATTCCTGCATCAGGCCATCGATGGCGGCGAGATTCATGGAGGCGTCTTCGCGAATGGCGGTGTGCGGGCAACCGCCGGTCTCGACGCCGCGAATGCGCTCCGGCGGGAGTGCCTGGCTGCGGATCAGGAATTCCGCGTCCTCGCGCGTATAGATGTCATTGGTGACGACCGCGATGTTGAAGCGCTCGCGCATGCGCTTGCAGAGGCTGTCCACCAGCGCCGTCTTCCCCGAACCGACCGGACCGCCCACTCCCAGCCGCAATACTTCCGCTCTCGACATCGATGTTCCTCACGCGCTGCAATGCTCGCGTATCATACGGTTCCCACAAGCAGCCGCCTACGTCATTTGACTCAGGGCGGGAAGGTCGCATCGAGGGCATGCTGATGGCCATGTTACGTCGTACATCTTTGCCGGGATTGTTGTTGTGCCTGTCACTGCCGGCCACCGCGCTGGCCCACACGGGCGTTGCGGCCCACAGCTTTCTTGCAGGCGCGCTGCATCCGCTCGGCGGACTGGATCATCTACTGGCGATGCTTGCGGTGGGTTTGCTGGCGGGCTGCAGCGGCGGGCGTCTGCGATGGGGGCTGCCTGCGAGCTTCGTGATCGCCATGATCGTTGGCGCGGCGCTCGGTGCGAGCGGAGTCAGCGTGCCGCTGATCGAAGCGGGCATCGCGCTGTCACTGGTCGCCTTCGGGGCTGCGCTGGTCTGGAAGCCTACGTTTCGCGCGCCCGTGCTGGTCGCGATGACCGCAGGCTTCGCACTGTTTCATGGTCACGCGCATGGAACGGAGATGGGAGCGGACCTCTCGGGCGCGCTTTATGGAGTAGGGTTCATTCTGGCGACGGCGCTGTTGCACGCCTGCGGCGTGCTGCTCACGACGAGGATGTTGCTGCCTGTCCGGCAACCACAGCTGGTCCGATGGAGCGGGAGTGCGATCGCTGCCTTCGGGGTTGCCTCGCTCGGTTTCGCACTCCTTGCGCCGATGTAGGTGACAGCGTCCTGCGTTGCCCCGTGTTGAGGTCAGCCATCGACCGATAGCTCTGCGGTCTGGAGCCGCTTTGCAGCAGGACATCAGCCGCCGCCAGGCGTAACATCGCCCTCGCACAGTCCATCCGTAAGCAATCTGTCGGGTGCAATCCAGCGGAGAGAGCGATGGCGGACCAGGTGGCATGGCACCTTTCGGGTGACTATTTCGAGAATTGCAGTTGCAATGTCGTATGTCCGTGCCTCGTGTCGGCGGGTCCGCCGTTGACCGCGCAACCCACCGAAGGTTTTTGCAACGTCCCGCTGATTTTCCACATCGAGACCGGCCGCTACGGCGACGTTGCGCTCGACGGGCTCAATGCTCTGGTCATCCTGCAATCGCCGGGTGTCATGGCCGAGGGCAATTGGTCGATCGCGACCTATATCGATCAGCGCGCCGACGATCAACAGACGCAAGCCATGACTGCGATCTTCACCGGCGCTGCCGGCGGTCCGATGGCAGCGTTCGCACCTCTGATCAGCAAGAACCTGGGCACGAGCAAGGTCCCCATCACGTTTCAGATCGATGGCAAGCGGCGCTCCGCGCAGATTCCGGGGATCTTGCACATGGCCGTCGAGCCGTTGCCGACCTTGCACCCGAGCGGAGAAATGTGGGCGAACGTCGGCCATCCGGTCAGCCCCGACCGAATGGCGCTGGCCGTCGGGGCTCCGGGCAATACGTTCAGCGATCGTGGCATGCATTGGGATAATTCCGGCAAGAACGGCCACTACGCGTCCATTCGCTGGTCGAACCAGTCGTGAGCACCTCGCGAGGCGATCCATCGGCTGCGCCGATGCGATCGTCCGTTCGCATCACCGATACCCTCGAAGCCGTGCTGCGGCGGGATCGCCTCATCGTTACTACCGCGCTCGCGGTGATCGCTGCGCTGGCGTGGGCCTATGTGCTCTGGCTCGCCGCCGACATGGACATGGGCGGCATGGACATGAGCGGGTTCCGCATGATCCCCGCCGGCATGGGCATGATGGCACCGGCTGCGACGCCCTGGAGCGCGGTCGAGTTCGCTCTCGTGTTCGTGATGTGGGTGGTGATGATGGTCGGCATGATGGCGCCCTCGGCGGCGCCGATGCTCCTCATGTATGCGCGGGTGGCTCGGCAGGGCAAGATCGATGGCAAGCCGCTCGCCGCGACTGGTTGGTTCGCCGCCGGCTATTTCCTCGCCTGGACCGCCTTCGCCCTCGCGGCGACTCTGATCCAATGGCTGTTGGATCGAGAGGCTGTGCTGGATGCGCGCATGGCAAGCGCGAATGACTACCTGGGTGCGGCGATTCTGATCGCAGCGGGCCTCTATCAGTGGACGCCCCTCAAGGACGCCTGCCTCGTTCAGTGCCAGACCCCATTGGGATTCCTGATGAGCCACGGCGGGTTTCGCAGCAGTGCCCCAGGCTGCCTGAGCCTGGGGCTTCTGCATGGAAGTTATTGCATCGGCTGCTGCTGGATCCTCATGGCGCTGCTGTTCGTGGTCGGCGTCATGAACGTGCTGTGGATCGCGCTCCTGGCGCTGCTGGTGCTCGTGGAGAAGTTAACGCCGTGGGGGCGTTGGATCGCACGCATCGCCGGTGTTATCAGCATCGCTGCGGGAGTTTGGATGGCGTGGTCGTGAACATCTGCACGTAGCGGCCTACTGCTTCGACACTGCCTCAGCAATGAGCGGCTTCAGTATCTGCTGAATCTGCGGTCCGAGGCCGCGGTCCGCGCGCAGATCATCCAGTTCCATGCCGAGAATGGCGTAATAGCCTGTGGCGCGGTCCAGCCAAGGCGTGAACCCGAATGCGCCCGGTGAGGAAATGATCGAGCATCCCGTCACCGGCGTGCTGCAATCGAGCCAGGCGGTGAGGCCGTAGCGTGCGGAGAGCGCGCTGGGCGTGTTGCCCATGATCGCGTCCGGATAGGGCTGGACGGTCTGGGTATCGAAAATGCCCGGCGCGAGCAATTGCGCTCCCTGCCATTGGCCCTTGTCGTAGACGAAGCGCAGGAAATTTGCGTAATCGTTCATCGAGGCTCGCATGCCGCCCGCGGGCAAAGGATTGAGCGGATTCGCACCGATGCCCTGGCGCGGGCCGGAGTAATAGGTGAACTCGGGCGCGAACTGCAACGGCCGGGCAATCTGTGCCGCGAAGATTTCATTCCAAGGGGCGCCCACGGCGACTTCAGCCATGCGAGCGGCAACGTGCAAGTGAGTGCTGCCATAGTCGAAGCGCGTGCCCGGCGACGCCACCAGGTCACGCGCGCCGATCTGTTCCACGCAGTCGGCGAGCGTGATGTCGGATTGATACGTGCAGGCGTGCTCGGGATTCAGGCCGGAGGTAAACGAAAGCAGATGACGCAGCGTGATCTCGCCCTTCGTTCCGGTCCAGCCGAGCACCTCGGCGGTGTTCGAGTCGAGCGACAGATAGCCTGCATCGATGAGACGAAACAGGGTCACCCCCGATACGAGCTTGGACGCGGACGCGATGGCCACGCGACGACTGGAGGAGAAGTCGCCGTACATGTGCTCGAAGAGCTTGGTGCCGTCCGCGTCGTAGACGACCAGGCCCATCGGCACGCCGTGCTCGAAGTACGCGGCGCGGGCGGCATCGTCCACTTCGGCGAATGCGTCCGGAATGGGAGGCGTCGACGGATCGTCGTCGTCTCCGCCGCACGCGGCCAGCATCATGAACACGGGAGCCATCAAACATCGAACCAGGGAAGAAGTCGGCATCGCTCGGCATTTCCAACGTTTGGGACAATGCCGAAGGTAACGGGCGTGCTCGTTGCAGGTTGACAGGGCCGCCCTGCGAAAGCCGCGGCGATGCGAGATCGCGCATCTGAATATATATCAGCGATCCCGATCGATCCTGACTGCCGGATCAAATTATATGACCGAATATGATTGGTTTGTCTGAGCAATTGCGCTACTGTGAGCGCGCCAAGAAAGCTTCACTCGTTGAAGCGCCGGGGGATCTGCAGGAACGAAATCAACCAGACGCTGGGCCGTGGCCTTGCGGGATGGGTCGTGCGCGATGCCACTGCCGACAGCGCTGAACATGATGCAAAGGAGCAGTCATGAAGCATCACGGATGGATGCGTGTTTGTTTGTTATTCCCGATGCTGTTCGCTGTCACGCTCGATGCGCAGGCTCAAGCGCAAATGGAGCGGCTGTCGCGCGGCGTGGTGGCCGTTCGCAGCAGCAGCTCTCAGGTGTATGTGGGCTGGCGGTTGTTCGGCAATGATCCGTCCGCGATCGCCTTCAATGTCTATCGCTCCACTGCGGGCGGAGCGGCCACGCTGCTGAATGGCACACCCATCACCGCGAGCACGAACTTCCTCGACAACTCGGCACCGACGACGCAGGCAAATACTTACTTCGTAAGGCCGATACTGAACGGTGTAGAACAAGCGAACAGTGCCTCGTTCACGCTGCCTGCCAACGCAGCTATCCAACCATACTTGCAAATTCCCTTGCAGATTCCCGCGGGCGGGACTACGCCCAGCGGCGAGGCATATACCTATACGGCGAACGACTTGAGCGTCGGCGATCTCGACGGGGATGGCGAATACGAGTACGTGCTCAAGTGGGATCCGACCAATGCCAAGGACAATTCGCAGTCCGGCTACACGGGGAATGTGTATCTCGATGCCTACGAGCTCAACGGCACGCGCCTGTGGCGTATCGATCTGGGTCGAAACATCCGTGCTGGAGCGCACTACACGCAGTTCATCGTGTACGACCTCGACGGCGATGGTCGGGCCGAGGTGGCGGTCAAAACGGCGGACGGCACCCGCAGCGGCACCGGACAGGTCATCGGCAACGCGAATGCCGACTATCGCAACAGCAGCGGTTATGTGCTGAGCGGGCCGGAGTTCCTGACGATCTTCAACGGACAGAACGGCGCGATCCTGGCGACGACCAACTATCTGCCGGGCCGCGGCGATGTCAGCTCCTGGGGCGACAGTTACGGCAATCGGGTCGACCGGTTCCTCGCCGGTGTCGCTTATCTCGATGGTCAGCGGCCGAGCCTGATCATGACGCGCGGGTACTACACGCGTGCAGTGATCGTCGCCTGGGATTGGCGCAACGGAGCGCTCACGCAACGATGGACGTTCGACAGTAATGCTTCGGGTAACTCGGCGTATGCCGGGCAAGGCAACCACAATCTGTCCATTGCCGATGTCGACGCGGATGGCCGCCAGGAAATCATCTTTGGTGCCGCGACCATCGATGACAATGGCCGTGGGCTGTACGTGAGCGGGCTGGGGCACGGCGACGCGCTGCATGTCGGTGACTTCGTTCCGTCGCGTGCAGGGCTGGAGATCTGGGGCATTCACGAGTCCAGCTCGGTGCCCGGGGCGGACCTGCGCGATGCGCGCACCGGCACGCGAATATTTGCTATCAACAACACCTCGGGCAGCGAGGGGCCAGGCCGAGGCGTTGCGGCTGACATCTATGCGGGCAATGCCGGCGCCGAGTTCTGGGGCTCGGGGCCGGGGATGACGAACCTGTTCAATGCCTCCGGTGCGTCCATCGGGCGCACGCCGGGCTCCGCCAACTTCCTGGTGTGGTGGGACTCGGACACGGTTCGTGAGTTGCTCGATGGCAATCACATCGACAAGTACGGCACGTCGAGCGATACCCGGTTGCTCACTGCCTCCGGTGTGACATCGAACAACGGCACGAAGTCGACGCCCGCGCTCAGCGGCGATGTGCTCGGCGATTGGCGCGAGGAGGTGATCTGGCGCACTACTGATAACGCGTACCTGCGCATCTACACAACGACCAACCTCGCCACGAACCGTCTCTATACGTTCCTGCACGATCCGCAGTATCGAGTTGCGCTGGCGTGGCAGAACGTGGCGTACAACCAGCCCCCGCATCCGAGCTTCTTCGTCGGCGCCAACATGTCGCCGCCGCCCACGCCGAATATCACGATCGTCGGTGGCGGGCAGAATCCAGGCACGCAGGACACGTATCAGGCCGAGAACGGTGTGGTCGGCGGTGGCACGGTCACCGAGACGTCCAACGCAGGCTATATCGGCAGCGCCTATGTGAATTCCTCGGTGAACGGCGGGTATCTCGAGATCCAAGGCGTGGATGGCCGCGGCGGAGGAAGCAAGACGCTCGCCATCCGGTTTGCATTGGGAGTCACATCGAGCCGCACGGGGCGGCTGCTGGTCAACGGGGTGGCTCAGAACATCACGTTCAATCCGACCGGCGCGTGGACCACGTGGTCGACGTTGAGTGTTCCTATCACGCTCAACAACGGTAGCAACGTGCTGCGGTTCGAGTCGACCGGGCAGGACCTCGGCAACATCGATCAGGTGACGGTCCAGTAACCCGAGATCCAGTGAACCCAAGGAGGGGTCATGAAAGCTGCGCTTCAGCATCTCGCCCGACTGCTGTTTGTTTCCTTACTGCTGCTGCCTCCCATCAGCTTTGCCGGCTTTTCCATTCAGAGCGGGCAGCTGGTGGACAACAACGGCGTGCCGTTCGTCATGCGCGGCATCAACTATCCGTACACCTGGTATCAATCGCGGCCCACTCAACAGGACTTTGCAGCGATGGCGGCCACGGGCGCGAACACCGTGCGCATCGTGCTGTCGACCGGTGGGCAGTGGGCGCGCGTGCCTGGCGCTCAGGTCAGCCAGCTCATTCAATGGGCCAAGGACAATCGCATGATCGCGGTGCTGGAAGTCCACGACTCCACCGGCTGGAGCGAACAGACCACGGCGGTGCCGATCTCCAACGCCGTTGCGTATTGGACGAGCTCGGACATCCGCGCCGCCATCGATGGTCAGGAAAACTTCGTGATCGTCAACATCGCGAACGAGCCGTTCGGCAACAGCACGACCGCGAACTATCTGCCCGACACGATCGCGGCGATTCAGGCGCTGCGCAGCGCGGGTCTGACGCACACGCTGATGATCGACGCGGCGAACTGGGGGCAGGACTGGTCCAACACCATGCGCACCAACGCCATGCAGTTGTGGAATGCGGACTCGCGTCGCAACCTGCTGTTCAGCGTGCACATGTACGAGGTGTATCAAACGGCGGCGCCGATCATCGCTTATATGCAAGCCTTCGACGACATGGCGCTGCCGCTGGTGATCGGGGAGTTCGGCCCACAGAACAACGGCCAGCCGGTGGATGTGGAGACCGTCTTTGCGCAAGCTCAGCAGCGCGGCAACGGCTATATCGGCTGGTCCTGGTCCGGCAATGGCAGCGGTGGCGTCGTGCTCGACATGGTCCAGAACTTCAGCACGACCTTCACGCCCTGGGGCGAGCGGATCGTGAATGGTGCGAATGGCATCCGAGCCACGTCGGTGATTGCGAGCGTGTTCCAGGGGACGGGCAACAATCTCAGCGTTTCGCCGGCGTCGCTTTCGTTTGCGGCCGGCGCGTCGTCGGCGCCGGTGGCGGTGACATCGAACGTTGGCTGGACGGTGACGGACAACCAGACCTGGCTGAGCGTCGCGCCGGTATCGGGCACCAACAACGGCAGCTTCACCGTAAGCGCGATAGCGAATGCTGGAACGACAGCTCGCAACGGGACAGTCACGGTCACTGGTGGCGGGATTTCGCGCCCGATCGCCGTAACGCAAGCAGGGCAGAGCTCCCCGACGGAATCGGTGACCGCGACAGGCGTGGTGACCAGCAGCAGCGGCTGGTTCACCGAAGAGCAACTGCGACTCTCCAACACCGCAAACATCACCGCGCTGTCGATCACGATCACCGTGCAGCGAACGACGGGTGTGAGCGCTTCGGGTCAGTACAACACCATCGGCGGCATCATCTCGCAAAGTAACAACAGCACGGCTTCGGCGATTACATATGTGTTCTCGCTGAATGCCGGCCAGACGCTGACGCCCGGAACCAATCGCACATTCGCCGTGCAAATGAGCGGCAATGGCACGGTGCACCCGACTTCGGGCGACACGTACACCGTCACGGGAACGGCGGGCGGACAGCCGTTTACGCTGACGGGCGCGTTCTAACCTGTCCACTTCTTGCCCGAGGCGCGCGTGATGTGACGCGCGCCGCAAGCGCCGCATCAACTCGTCTCATCAGGCTGGTGGCGAACCGGGCGCTTGCAGTACGCTTCGCGCTCCTTTCGATCAGTCCTCGAGGAAGTAATAATGAAGAAGGTCGCAGTGGTGGTGATGGCGGCGGCGTGTCTCACCGCCGGCGTCGGCATTGGGTATGCCGCGAAAACCAAAGGTCCGGGCATGACTCTCCTGACCGGCAAGCCTGCGAAAGAAGCCGGCATCGCGGCGCTGAAGGAAGCGGAACGTCTGGCGGACGGTGGCAGCTGGGAGTTGATCCAGATTGCGCGCGCGTACTACCTTTCCGGTGACAAGGCCACTGGCCAGGCCATGCTCGACGGCGTGTTGAACGGCAAGTCGGTGTCGAGCGACTGGTTCCGAATCGCACGCGTCTATGCCGAGGCGGGCGAGAATGCCAAGGCTGAACCGCTGTTCCTGCGCGCGCTCGCGGCTGAGCCGAAAGACGACACCGGTCACGCCGAAGTGGGGGCCTGGTACATCCGCATCGGTCAGCGGGAGAAGGGCGAGGAACTGCTCGCCAAAGCGTTCGCGCGTAACTCGGAAGAGATCTGGCACTACGTGCGCGCCGGCGAGGCGTACATGGGCGTCTCTCCGAAGTAAGACTGCCAACAGTGAAGGCGGCGATCCCGCTCGACAGAGCGGCGCCGCCTTCGATCCCTCCTTTGCTCGCGGTCGCACCAGGCCGCTAATTATCGCCGACTTAATTTGATTCGCCGGGCAGGCGTCGCTACGCTTCCGCGGATGAATCGGTTCTCATTCTCATCGGCCCGCGCGCAATGGCTGTCGCGAGCCGTCGCTGCCGTGGCGTGGCTCGTCCTGTTCGGCGCGAGCACGGCCCTGTCAGCCGAGGATGACAAGCTCGATCTGCAGGTTCGCCAGCTCTGGCAGCTCATTGATTATGTCGCGGTTGATTACGGCGGCGCCGTGGTCGACGGGCAGGTCAGCAACGAGGCTGAATATAAGGAGATGGTGGAATTCAGCGCCACCATTGGCCAGCGGGTGGATTCGCTGCCGCCACGGGCGGGCCAGGCGCAGTTGGCGGAGCAGAGCCAGCTGCTGGAAACGGCCATCTCACAACAGGCCGACGCGGGGAAGGTTGCACAGATCGCGCACGCGCTCGCCAACCAGCTGCTGACCACCTATCCCGTACCGATTGCGCCGAAAACGATTCCCGATGTGGCGCGAGGCGCGGCGCTCTATCAAGAGCAGTGCGTGGTTTGTCATGGCGCGAGCGGTCAGGGCGACGGACCTGCTGCGGCTCAACTCGATCCGCCGCCCATCGCATTCACCGATGCGGAACGCGCGCGTTCGCGCAGTCTTTATTCATTGTATGAAGCGATCAGCCAGGGCGTCGGCGGCACGGCGATGCCGGCTTTCCCGTCGCTGTCGCCGGAAGATCGTTGGGCGCTGAGCTTTTATATCGGCACGCTTGCCTATGAGCCGACTGCGCGTGAGCAGGGCGCCAGGGTGTGGCAGCAAGATCCATCGCTGCGCAGTCGCATCCCGAACCTGGAAACATTGGTTCGAAAAACGGAAAACGAGCTGGCGAGCGAGCTGGGTCCGGATCGGGCGCAAGCGGTGCTTTCCTATCTGCGGTCTACTCCAGCGGTGTTGGCAGGCGAGACGGGTGTGGCCCTCGCGCGCTCTCGCTTGCATCAGAGCATGGCGGCTCATGAAGCGGGCAATACCCAGGAGGCCGCTCGTCTGGCGTTGTCCGCCTATCTCGATGGCATCGAGCCGATCGAGCCGCGACTGGCGGCACGCGACGCGAAGCTCATGACGCGCGTGGAAGGGGTGATGGCGGAATTTCGAGCGCGTCTCGGACGCGGCGCGACCCCGGCCGAGATGAAAGAGCAGCTCGCGGCTGCTGAAGAGGCGCTGGATTCGGCGAGTGAGGTTCTTGACCAGAGCAACTCGGATGCGGCGACGACGTTCCTTGCGAGCTTCACCATTCTCGTGCGCGAGGGATTGGAGGCGTTGCTGCTGGTCGTGGCCATCGTTGCGTTCCTGCGCAAGTCCGGACGGCAGGAGCTGATGCCCTATGTGCATGGCGGTTGGATCTCGGCGCTCGTGGCCGGCGGCCTCACCTGGCTCGTGGCGAGATATCTCATCGACATCAGCGGTGCGAGCCGTGAGCTGACCGAAGGATACGCATCGCTGTTCGCCGCGTTCGTGCTTCTGACCGTCGGCTTGTGGATGCATCAAAAGAGCGTTGCCGGGCACTGGCAGCGCTATCTGCAAAGCAATCTCTCGGGGATTCTGCAAGGCCGTTCCGCGTGGCTGCTCGCCGGCCTTGCGTTCCTGATGGTGTATCGGGAAGTGTTCGAGACCATCCTGTTCTATGCCGCGCTCAGCGGCGAAGGCAACGGCGCCGCGCTGCTGGCGGGACTCGGTGCAGGTGCTGCCGTGCTGGCGCTGATCTCCACCGCGCTGCTGAAATTCAGCGCGCGTCTGCCGATCGGCAAATTCTTCTCCATCAGCTCGATTCTGATCGCGGTCCTGGCGGTCGTGCTCGCCGGCAAAGGCGCCGAAGCTCTGCAGGAGGCCGGAGTCTTGTCGGTGCGAACGTTGCCCTTGCCGCGCATAGAGCTGGTGGGCCTGTTTCCTTCGGTGCAGACGATATTGTTACAAGGGATCGTTGCGCTCGCCGCCATTGCCGGTTTCGCGTACAACGCGCGCGCTGCGAGGCAGGCGCGCGTCAACTCATAACCCGGCGTCGTTACTTGCCCGACTGCCTGGTGAATTGCTCGACTCGGCGTTCCATTTCCTCGGGCGGCACATCTTCGGTGTGCGTAGCGATCGTCCACACGTGACCGAAGGGATCCTGCAGGGTTCCCGAGCGATCGCCATAGAACTGATCCTTGATGGGCAGCAATTCTTTCGCGCCCGCGGCGATGGCGCGCTTGAACACTTCATCCACGTTCTCGATGTACAGCATCATGCTCACGCCCGTGCCACCGATTGACAGCGGGCTGCGATATCCCATCTCCGGGAATTCGTCGGCGAGCATGATCTTCGAGTCGCCGATGGAGAGCTCCGCGTGCGCGATGCTGCCGTCGGGTTTGGGCAGGCGCATGTCCTCGGTCGCTCCGAATGCCCGCTTGTAGAACTCGATGGCGTCGCTGGCTCCCTTGGCGATCAGGTATGGCGTGATCGAGCGATAACCTTCCGGAATGGCTTTGACCATGATCGTCTCCTCCAGGTGCTTCGGTCGGGGCGGCAGATCATGACACGCGCCTGCCGGGCGTGGTCAAATCCTCGCTCGTCGTACCGGCCCTTCGGTAAATCACCGGCCATCGCGCCCATGAACAGCTCTGCCTTCATTGCCTGCGACGAGGGTGTGATTCGAGGCACGCGGGCGGGCACTTCCGGTTGCCCCCGAAGCGCGCGGCCCTGGGTGCTGGCGGCGACCATCGTCGGCTCCAGCATGGCGTTCATCGATACGTCGGTCGTCAACGTCGCACTGCCGGCGATTCAAGGCGATCTGTCAGCGGCGGTGCGTGAAGCCCAGTGGGTGGTCAATGCGTACATGCTGATGCTTGGTGCGCTGCTTCTGGTGGGCGGAGCGGCCGGCGATCGATTCGGCCGCAGACGCGTATTCATCATCGGCATCACCATCTTCGCGGCCGCATCCGTTGCTTGTGCCTGGGCGCCTGATGCAACCGCGCTGATCGCGGCGAGGGCGGTTCAAGGGATCGGCGGCGCGCTGCTGGTGCCGGGCAGTCTTGCGATCATCAGTGCAATGTTTCCAGAGGCCGAGCGCGGCCGCGCGATCGGCACGTGGGCCGGCGCTTCTGCGTTGACGACGGCGTTGGGTCCGGTGCTCGGCGGCTGGCTCGTCGACACCTGGTCATGGCGAGTCATCTTTCTGATCAATGTTCCGATTGCCGCGGTCGCTGTCGCGCTGGCGATCTGGCGCATGCCCGAGAGTCGCGATGAATCGAGCGATGTGGCGGTCGATTGGCTTGGCGGCGCGCTGGCCGTCGTCGCACTCGGAGCGCTTGCTTATGGCTTGACGCTCGCGTCGGAGAACGGGTGGATGCGCGCGCCCGTGTTGGGATCGCTCGCCGTGGCAATCGTCACGCTCGGCTCGTTCCTATGGCGCGAGGCGCGTGCGCGTACTCCAATGATGCCCCTCGAGCTGTTTCGATCGAAGGATTTCAGCGGTGCGAATCTGATCACGTTGCTGCTGTATTTCGCCTTGGGCGGCGTGATGTTCTTCGTGCCGTTCAACCTGATCCGGATTCAAGGTTATTCGGCGGCCATGGCGGGCGCGGCGTTCCTGCCATTCAGCCTGATCATGGGCGTGCTGTCGCGCTGGTCCGGCGGATTGATCGAGCAGTATGGGGCGCGCAAGCTGTTGACGGTCGGGCCGACCATCGTCGCTGTCGGATTTGCGCTGCTGGCGGTGCCCGGGATCGGCGGGCCTTACTGGACGACCTTCTTTCCAGCCATGGTCGTGATCGGCTTCGGCATGGCGGTGAGCGTGGCGCCGCTCACGACGAGTGTCATGCGCGCGGTCGATGATCGTCACGCTGGCGTCGCATCGGGGATTAACAATGCAACCGCTCGCGTCGCTGGGATGCTCGCGGTTGCGGTGCTGGGCATGATCGCTGTCGCCGCGTTCGGTCGAGCGGTCGATGCGCGCGTGGATCGCATATCAATGTCGAACGAAACGCGTGCTCTCGTGCGGGCCGAGGTTCCAAAGCTTGCGGAAGCTCAACCGCCTGGGTCTATCGATGGCGAGCAGCGCGACGCGGTTAAACGCGCTTTCAACGAATCCTTCGTTTACAGCTTCCGGATCGTAGCGTTGATCGCAGCCGCGCTCGCTTTGGCGAGCGCGGTCTGCGGATGGTTGACCATCGAGCCTTCGAAA